>FLSG01585594.1_pt1 | contig 18729 bp, 22 predicted proteins | sample 1550511 | NCBI WGS metagenome assembly FLSG01 (sample SAMEA4031768, study PRJEB14383) | metagenome | biome: human; feature: oral; material: saliva | place: Philippines | collected 2014
CCTCAGCTGACTTCTTACGACAAACCTTTTTCGACCGTTCGCAAACGTCCGTAAGACCTCCCAGGGTAAGACATTTATCTTTCTCTCCACAACCTCTTGATTTACTGTCTTGGTTTTACGTTTACCTTTTGGACTTCAGCTTGTATAGCAGCCTTATCCACCATTTAGCCTCATCAAGTTCCTATTCGTAGGCTCGAAAGATTTGCGACACCACTTCCTTCACCCCATCATCACTGATTTCGGCTTGTGGTTCGCTACGCTTGGCGGTAACTACCTGCGACTGGACTTTCACCAGCTAGATAAATGCCATGCCTGGCACACTATCAAAAAGGATGGAACGATTTTGACTGGTTTCATCCTTTTTCTTGTTTACTAGCTGCAATTTATATATGGTTAATTTCTAAACGCAATTAAATGATAGCATATTATCATTTAAACAATAATCTTTTACTAAGATGGGATAAAAACACGTTCTTTTCTTCCATTTAGCTTACTACGACCCAAGAAGCTTAATCAGTTGATCCATATTTTCATCTAAAACCCCCTTGAGGTTTAGTTTGTTTTTTAAATACTAAGTCTGTTATTTTACGTTCATATAGGTTCAATCTATCTTGCTTTAATTCTCCACCAAAATTTAACTTTGTCTGAGCAGTTTCATATAATTGTTGAGGAAAGTTCTTTTTAAAATATTCATCTACTTGTTCTGGCGTAGTACAACTGATAAATAATGCAGTCTTGCGTTGTAAAAGTTCTGCTATATTTTCTTGACAAAAAGACCTTACTTTTTCACTAACTTTCTCCATATAAATAGGACTCCCAATAATAACCCATTCATATTTATCAAACGAAACATCTTGTGCCTTATCAAGGTCTATAATCACAGGAGCATGAACCATATTCTGCGCCAGATAATTCGCACAATCTTGTTTAAAACCATATTTACTTGCTTAAACGATGAATATATTCATTTTAATCAGCCTTTCCCTTTGGCTTTCTGAATATCTAATAACGAAACTTCTAAGAACAGTTTTTGTAGATACCACGAGACTAATTAGATGAAAAATTCACAAACACAAAAAATCAGACAATAACGTTTGCCATAAGTCCAGTGGTGAATCCCTTTTCATTATTTAACCAAAGAATACCAAGTTCATTTATCCTTTAAAAAAAGTTTTATGTAGCCGAACACATAAAAACGTAACGTTTCTCATTCAACATCTGTTAATACGTAATGCTGAATCGCTTGTGAAACGCCGTGTTCATTATTATTTCCTGTTTCGATATTTGCCTTTTCCTTAACTTTTTGTGGCGCATTTGCCATAGCTACGCCAAGACCAGCCAAGCTTAACATAGGCAGATCGTTAAAATTGTCTCCAATTGCCATAGTATTAGTTAAAGAGATATCATAGTGCTTAGCAACCTCAGTTAACGCTCTTTCTTTAGAAACTTTTTGTGATGTAAGTTCTAAATAGTTATCCTTAGACAAGTAAAACGAACTATTTTTTAGATCCAAGCTTTGTAAAAATTCATATAGCTTCTGGATGACTTCTGTCTCCTCGACTAATAACAATTTATGAATGGGTACTTTTTCTTCTGATAAAAGCGTTTGTAAATTTTGTTCTTTCGGTGTTTCATTGGTAATTGCTGCTTCAATATTCACCCATTTATCTCGTTTATCCGCAAGCCACTGCTTGCCTGAATATAAATTGATCGATACTTGTGGAAAATATTTTTTAATACCATTTAATACTAATTTAGCTTCTTCTTGCTCTACTAAATGTTCATTGATTGTTCGATAATTATCTTGAGTTCCTTCCAAAATAAGCGCGCCATTATAACAAACTACAGGATTGTTTCCTAAATCGAGTTCTTCAGCTAGAGGAAACATACCAAGTGGAGATCTTGCAGAAGCTAAAACAAATGGAATCCCTCTTTCTTTTAAATGTTGAATAGTCTCACTTAAATTTTCATCGACAGAATGTTGATCATTTAAAATTGTTCCATCGATATCGCTCATTATCAGTTGGATTTCAGGAAAATTCATATTTAAGAAACCTTTCTTTGTAAAATTACTTTTTGTTTTCTTCAATTACTACTGTAACATGTTTTAAAAGTAACTAATAAAAAAATATAAAACACAAGAACTACAAGTTTTTAAGTGTAGTCCTTGTGCTTTATTTTGCTAAAAGTTCAGAATTAAATTTTAATATCTACAAAGCTGTAACTTATTTAATAGCTTTATACTCTACGTTTATACCGCGTTGAACCCCAGGCCTTTGAGCAATGCGATCTGTCCATGCCTTTAAGTTTTTATATTCTTTAGCTTTTAAAAACTCATCCGCATCTCCATATAGTTCCCCTTGAACTAAACGTCCGTACCATGGCCAGATTGTCATATCGGCAATCGTGTATTCATCGCCCATAATAAAATCTTTGTCTGCCAAATGTTTATCAAGCAAATCAAGTTGTCGTTTGGTTTCCATTGTGTAACGGTCAATTGGATACTCTTGCGCAAATGGTGCATAATGATAAAAATGCCCAAAGCCGCCTCCTACAAATGGCGCAGCTCCCGTTTGCCAAAATAGCCAATTCATCAGTTCTGTTCGTTCAGCAAGTGAATGAGGAATGAACTTATCAAACTTGTCAGCTAAATATAACATAATAGAAGCTGATTCAAATACACGAATAGGTTCATCGTGTGAATAATCGACCATAGCTGGAATTTTAGAGTTCGGATTGATTTTGACAAAATCACTACCAAATTGATCGCCTTCACCAATATCAATTTTGTACAGATCATACTGTGCATTTTGAACACCAGCTTCGCGCAATTCTTCCAACATAATTGCAACTTTCATACCATTAGGAGTTCCTAATGAATAAACTTGTAGTGGTTCTTGTCCTACTGGAAGTTTTTGTTCAAAACGACTCCCTGCTACGGGTTGGTTACCAAATTGGTTTTTCTCATCTTGATTCCATTCCCATACTTTTGGAATTTTATAATCGGACATATTACCCCTCCTTGTTTTTTAGTCTATCGACTATTAAGTACATTTTAAACCAAGGCGTTCTTTATAATCAACTTTTTCAAAACAATACAAATTTTACCTATGATTTCCTGGGAGTCTTCCGTTTGTTTTACTTCCTTTCGTATTTAATCTATAATGAGTGTAATTTCAAACATGAGGGGAGTTGTGGCAATGTTAAATATAAAATATGATGTGGTAGGTTCTTTTCTAAGGCCTGAAGAAATTAAAACCGCTCGTGCTAGTTATTTCAATAGCGAAATCAGCCTAGAAGATTTGCGACAAGTAGAAGATCAAGCGATCGCAAATTTAGTGGACAAACAAGTCAGTCATGGTCTTAAATTTGTAACAGATGGTGAATTCCGACGTAGATGGTGGCACCTCGATTGGTTAAAAGAATTTGATGGCTTTACTACAAAGCATTTTGACAAAGTAATCAACGGTGTAAACAATCATATCGAATTGGGTTATATTCAAGGGAAAATCTTTTACGATAAAAATAAATATCACCCAGAAATCGCAGCTTGGGACTACCTACACCAGTTAGCTAACAAATATGAGGGCATAGAGGCAAAAAAATCTATTTCTGGACCTAATATGATTTTAGTTGATCATTATTTACAGTTAGGTATTAAAGATACACCTTACTATGGCGAAGACATCGATGCAGTAATTGAAGATATTGCCACCGCTTATCAAATGGCTATTCAAGATTTATATGAACATGGTTGTCGTTATTTACAAATCGATGATACGTCATGGACCTATTTAATTGATGATGAGTTCATGAAAAAAGTATCTTCTCTTGGTTATACCAAAGATGAAGTATTAGAATGGTTTAGAAAAGTTTCGACAAAAGCATTAGAAAACAAACCTAGTGATATGACGATCGCTACTCATTTCTGTAAGGGAAACTTTAAAGGAAACCCACTATTTGCAGGCTCTTATGATTCAGTCGCTGCAATTATTAGCACCATTCCGTATGACGGATTCTTTGTCGAGTACGATGATGAGCGCTCTGGTTCCTTTGAGCCTTGGGCGGTCCTAAATAAAAGTGACGCTACATTTGTCGCAGGTTTAATTTCAACTAAAAATCCCCGCCTAGAAACGCATGATGAAATTAAGGAGCGTTTTTGGGAAGCCAAATCTGTCATAGGTGATAATATTGCTTTGTCCCCGCAATGTGGTTTTGCTTCAGTTGAAGAAGGAAATTCAATCAATGAAGAAGTACAATGGAAAAAAATTGATCTTTTAGTTTCTTGCCAAGATTTTCTATAATTTTATGAGTCCATTATAAGGCCGATAGTTTTTTTGTAAAAAGCTTTTCAATTGTTGTTCTTTCTATCCTCTGTTAGACTGATTTTAATAGGGTTGATATTAAATTTGTACTTGTTAGGTTTAATATACAACTTATTAAATAAAAATGGAGGGATTAGCTTGCGTTTAGAAAATCATAAAGTTATCTCGCTAGTCGATCATGATTTTGACGATTTAGAACTATGGTACCCGGTTCTTCGCTTGCGTGAAGAAGGTGCTCAAGTAGATTTAGTTGGACAAGAAGCTAAACAAACTTACACAGGGAAAAACGGCGTTCCAGCTGAATCTGATTATGCTTTTGCCGATGTTAACCCTGAAGAATACGATGCAGTGATTGTGCCTGGTGGATGGGCTCCGGATAAACTTCGTCGCTTCCCTGAAGTTAAAGAGATTGTAAAACATATGAAAGATAACAATAAAGCCATTGGTGAAATTTGCCACGCTGGTTGGGTATTAATTTCAGCTGGCATCTTGGAAGGAAAAACCGTCACAAGTACACCTGGAATTAAAGACGATATGACAAATGCTGGTGCAACTTGGGTCAATGAAGCGGTTGTTACCGACGGACAACTTGTTTCAAGTAGAAGGCCCCCTGATTTACCTGATTATTTGCCAGAACTTATTAAAGTGATGGAAAAATATCATCGTTAAAATACAAATATCTCAAGTTGAAAAGCCGGTTCTATTTGAATTAGAACCGGCTTTTTGCTATGAGTCGAAGAGCTGTTGATGAACAGTATTAGAGTAAGCGAGTTGTAGTATCTATAAATAAGCTGATGTTTTAGTGTTTAATTTGGCAAATGGTGCGATGTCTCCTGAATAAACGATCTGCCCGCCTTCATCTCCTCCACTCGGGCCTAATTCAACAATATAATCTGCTTGTTTTATCACATCTAAATTATGTTCGATAAAGAAAAAGGTATTCCCTTCTCCTATTAACTTTTGAATGAGTTCCATAAAATGAAATACATCGATTTTATGCATACCTGTTGTTGGTTCATCTAAAATAAACAAATGTTTGTTGCCTTTTTGCTTAGAAATGGTGCTAGCAAGTCTTAGACGCTGCATCTCCCCACCAGATAAACTATCTGTGCCTTGTCCTAGTGAAATATAATCTAAATTTGTTTTTGTTAACAAGGAAAGCGAATGATGGTTTAAACGATTATTTGCAAAAAAGCTGATCGCTTCTTTAATTGAAAGCTCGAGTACATCCGCAATCGAGTAACCATTAATTGTTATCTCTAAAATTTCGTCTTTATACCTACTTCCATGACAAACTGGACAAGTTAATTCCACATTTTCAAAAAATAGTTGATTACTTTCGACTATCCCTAGGCCCTGACAATTCGGACATCTCCCCTTTCCAGAATTAAAAGAAAAATCTGAAGCCAAAAAAGAGAAGCCTTGCTGTTTTGCTTTTTCAGCAAAAAGTTTACGAATATCATCAAAAACATCTAAATAAGTCGCAATAATAGAACGTTTATTTCGTGTGGGACGTTTCTGTGTAATGACGACAAGATCTTTAAATGCTTTTTTCCAGTGAACCACTTGAGTATCTTTTAATTGACTGTTCGCAATTTCTTGTAAGAGTAAACTCGACTTGCCAGACCCTGAAACACCTGTAATAACAGATAAGCAATTTGCTGGAAGCACAAGAGATATGTCTTTAAGATTGTGCATACTTGCTTTTTGTATTTCTACAGCAATTTCTTTAGTATTACGTTGATAACTGTTTTGTTGGTAGTTTGGATGTTTTGATTGCAAAAATAGCGAATATGGATTGTTCATCAACTCATTATAAGTTCCTGTTGAGACAACTTCTCCCCCAAAAGCACCAGAATTAGGACCAACCTCTACAATATAATCTGCTTGCTTTATCACTTCTTCATCATGCTCGATCACTAAAACTGTATTATTACGTCCTTTGATCTCGTCTATCATGGCAAGCAGACCTTCTGTATCGGAAGGATGTAAGCCAATCGTCGGTTCATCAAGTATGATAATCAATTCGGTCATTTGTGAGTCTAAAACAGCAGCTAGTTTTATGCGCTGAGCCTCTCCACCAGAAAGTGTAGAATACTGCCGATCAAGAGATAAATAAGCAAGACCTAACTTAGAAATTCGTTTAATTTTCGTTTCTATATCCAGCAGATAATCTTTGACTGAATTTTTCTCTTGCGTATTACTTTGTTTCTTTACTTGCCTTACCCAATATAAAACATGCGTTAAACTTTCTCTAGTAATTTCAGGTAATCGTCGATTATAAACTTTGACAAAACGACTTAGTGGATTGAGCTTTTCCCCGTGACATTCAGAACATGTCTCCTCCTGGATAAATCCTTTAAGACTTTTAGGTATCGTTTTTTCTTCAGCAATCTTTTCCCAAATTTTCGGTTCTACTCCTTCGTATTTTCCTTCCGCCACTTTTGTAGGTAAGTGCTTTTTTTGTGCTTCAGAAATGACTTTTGAATAAATCCCATTTTTCAATAAATCAAACTGTTCTGAAGTAAATTCTTTTAAAGGAAGACCTTCTGGCACAGAAACCTTAAGATATTTTAATAAAGCAGAGAAAGATTTCATTTGATACTGGGCATAAGCGCTATGCCAAGTAGCTATCGCACCATTCAGAATAGTTTTATCTTTTTGATAAAGCTTTTCTTGAATATTCAATGACTTTCCCATTCCTTTACATCTTGGACAGGCTCCCGCTTTTGTATTGAAAGAAAAATGTGACCTTGTTAATTTATCCATCCGGTAATTACAATGAGGACAGTACATATAAACTCTGAATTCTCCATCTACTTTTTCAGTTTCCTCCTTAGAATCACTTGCCGAGATGCTTTTATGACAATTTGGACAATCCCGTTGATGTAGCTTTTCAAAAATCATCCGTAAATCTGTGTAGATATCCGTTTGTGTTCCTAAAGTTGAACGTGGGTTGTCATTTCTATCCTCTTGATCAATTAGAATAGCAGGGGATAGATTTTTAATCTGTTCAACTTTTGGTTTGGGTATTCCTTGGTAATTCATCGTCTCTAAGTATTGCCTTTGTGATTCAATATATATCGTATCTTTGAGTAAAGTTGTTTTTCCTGAACCAGATAATCCTGTAATCACGGTTAATTTATTTCTTGGGATTTCTACATCAATATGTTTTAAATTTTTCTCATAAGCATTTTTTATTTTAATATTCATATCATCACCTCATTTCTATCATATCAGATTGAAGCAATATTCTATTTTTTAACAAAAGAACGTTGTTATATTCCAATTAATGATATAATAAAATGAACTACGGACTTTAAGGTTTTATTTAAAGGTTGTGAGAAAATGAAGTATACGATGAAACAAATGATTAAATATGTAGGAGTAAGCAATACAACTTTGAAACGGTATGAAAATAATGGCTTAATCCCTCCTGTTTTGTATACTAAAGGAAAACATAGAAGATACGAAGAAGTGCATTTACTAGCTTTTAAAACCATTCGAAGTCTTTTGAAAGGTTTTGACATCCCTGTAGCCTATCAACTGATGAAATTGGCCAAGGAAGGGGACTTTACTAAAGCCTACTGGTCTATTGCCCAAGCGCAAAAAGATTTAGTAAAGAAAAAAGAAACGCTAAAAATGCATAAAGAATTTATCCTTGCTTTTCCACAAAAACCATTAAAAAAACAAAGCATGCGAATAGGTGAATTGGCAAAATTTGCGGATGTCAAAAGCTCGACGATTCTTTATTGGGAAAAAGAGGACTGATTCACGGAATAAGAGAAGAGAGTAGTGGTTATCGTTTTTATGACAAAAACGAGGTGAGAAAAACAATTATCATCTCTCTTTTACGTAAAAGTATTTATAAACTAGAAGATATTAAAGACATCATTGAAAACATAGATGAAGAAAATCTAGCAAGTGTTAAAAAGCATTATACAACAGTTAACAATGAACTGGATAATCAGTTGGCCATGCAGTTAAGAGGTATTTCATCTTATATGATTTACTGTAAAGAACTATCAATAACTGAATGAATCAATCATTAAAAAATATTTGACATATATATCGCGCCTCGATATAATAAACAAAATAAATATATCGAGGTGCGATATAATGATAGACCTAAAAATAAAAAAAGTTTATGTTCCAATGACTGAAACAGCCTTTTACATTTTATTATCACTAAAAACACCAAGATATGGCTATCTTATTATGCAACACATTGAGGAACTGACGAATGGTCGTATCAAGATGGGGGCGGGCACTTTATATGGTGCGCTAGCTAAGATGCAAAAAGATGGATTAATCGAGAATGTAAAAGTTGAAAATAAACGTAAGATTTATCAAATAACTGATCTTGGTAACAAACTACTTAGCATCGAAAAAAAAAGAATTACAGAACTGTATAAAAATATAGAAGGGATTGAAGACTGATGAAAAAAGAGTTCAAAATTTTTACGGTAGATAATTTTGAAAAGGAAGAAACTTATTTACGTAAAATGGCGCTAGCAGGCTTTCATTTCAAAAGCTATCAAGGCTTTAAATATTGTTTTGAAAATGGAGAACCGCAAAACAGTTATTATCGCATCGACTACCATAGCCCAGAAGATGGTGACAAAGAAGAATATATCCAACTATTTAAAGACAGTGGTTGGGAAATAGTTTTTTCTTTTCCCATACTGGATGGAGAATGGGTTTATTTTAAAAAAAATGGAGATCAAGCTGGTAGTACAGAAATATTTACAGACACTTCGTCAAAAGTACAACTTTTTCATAAGATAAAAACAAAATGGCTACGTTTTGCTAGCTTAATTTCCATCTGTATTCTTATACCTTCACTAATAACTAGCCTCGCCTTTGGAGAATCCATTTCTTTGTTAATTGTCTTACCTATACTAGCAGGTATTATTTTCCTATATGGTAAAATGGTATTTAATTTAACGAAAAAAATTCAAGAACTAGAACAAGGTTAGTGATCTTCTAACTTCTTTGTATGCACGAAATCTAATATTAGCTACTTGGAAAGAATTCACCTGTTGTATATAAAAAAACAAGCTTTGAAATATTACAAAGTTACTAAAAGACAACAGATATATTTTTGCAGACTTTTTACTATAATTTCAGGTGCATTACTTTCCAATTTAGCGGCGAATAAAACTTCCGCTAACAGCCTCGAATAAGTTCCTTCTCTTAAACTTTTCCCACGCATCAATGTTTTACACTGTCCCCATCTTATACTTGATATTGTGCAACATTTGATCTGCAAAGTCTTTTGCATATAGTTTATCCACTTGCATCCTATGTTTTGTTTTATAGCAATTCAATGCTTCTAAAACTAGCGGTGCGTAACATTTAGAGATATGCTCCAGTCCCCATTCACCACCTTGTTGCTTTGAAAGATATAAACCACTATCTAGAAATACCAGTACTCTGCATAAATTTAACACCATATACATTGGTTCATTGACTATATCTTTTCTAGCGTTTTTCATATCACACCAGATACTATCTAGATAATCTTTGGTTGGTACTTTACCAAACACATCTTTAATCGGTTCTCCATGTAAAACAATTCCACAATGATTTATCATGGTAAAATGAGCTGCCAAGTCCTTATCTTTACCTTTCATATTTTCTATATACTTTATCGGGTCATGATCATACTGCTTAATATGCATTTGAGAAAAATGCAGTTCAAAAGGCGTTGGATAAACAAATAGATGACAGTATTTTCTTTGTACAATACTAAATTCCAGTCCTTTCACCGGTCCTTGTTCGTTTAATTTCATTACATCATCCATAAATTTTATTTTTTGGGAATTAGTGATATTGTTTTCGACTATGATAATTAAATCGATATCACTTTTTTCCGGATTGAAACAATTCATAGCCATAGAACCATGTAAATATACACCCGTTAAATGGCTATTAAATACCTCTTCGCACTTAGCAGTAAATTTATCGATCAAGCTTTGATAATACAACTAAAGTTCGCTCCTTTTAAACGCTCATTTGTTTAAATCATAAATCTTTGATATATTACTTTTCATATCTTGAAAGCAACTTTTCTTTATGGGCTAACATAATCGTTTCCAAGGAAATATCATACTTATCCGCTATTACAAAAATGTTATCTAATACATCTCCTAATTCTTCTATCAAGTTATCTAATTGTTCGTTGTATTCAGAAGTTTTCTCATCTGGTCTATCACGTCCAATTTCTAATGTCCTAATTGCGCGGCTCACCTCGCCAACTTCTTCAGAAAGAAAATTAGACCGTATAAACGGATCATACTGATACCATTTCCTTTGCTTATAAAAATTACTAATAAATAACTGATACTCACGGATATCCAAAATTAACACCTGCTTTTAATTTTTTTCAATATAAATTTTCTTCTATGATATACTATTTTTAATAGGATTAGAAGGGAGTTTTTATTTGAATATCACGGTATATAGCGGAGCAAATAGAGGAAACCAAGCGATTTTCGAGCAGTCTGCTATTGAATTAGGAAAGTGGATCGCTAAAAATAATAATACATTAGTTTATGGTGGCGGAAAGGCAGGTTTAATGGGGAGTTTAGCTGACACAGTTCTTCATTCTGGCGGTAAAGCTATTGGTGTTATTCCTACATTTTTAAAAAATAGAGAACTTGCACATCAAGATTTAACAAAATTGTATGTCGTTGAGTCCATGTCTGAAAGAAAAAATAAAATGGCCTCCTTAGCAGAAGCATTTATCGCACTGCCAGGTGGTCCTGGAACTCTAGAAGAAATTACTGAAATGGTTTCTTGGGCAAGAATTGGACAAAACCCCAATCCATGCATCTTTTACAATGTGAATAATTATTATGGTGCAATTGAAAATTTTTACGACAATATGGTAATCAATGACTTTTTAACCAAAGAAGACCGCAGCAAAATTCTTTTCTCCTCTTCTTTTGACGAAATCGGCTCCTTTATAGAAAATTATGAGCCCCCTTTAGCTAGACAATATTAAAGAATAAATCATAAAAATGAAGACTGCTTCTCTTTTATTTTATAGGAGAAGCAGTCTTCATTTAGTCATTCCCTATTTCCCTCACATTACACAAATTCTCCTGTATTATATTACTTCTCAACAAAAAGATAACTTTTACCACTTATGTCAATTGTTTTTTAAAGTCTACTAAAGCCTTTACAAACTGTTGTGATTGGTCTTGGTGGATATTGTGCATCGATTTAAAACCATCGATCAATTCTGCACCTTCTATGAGTTCTATTGCATAAGCAGCATCTTTTTCGTCCATCGCTGAAAGTAAAATGCCATTTTTATCATAGTAACTTGGGGCGGTTTCATTACTTGGCGCAACATGAAGTAAAGTTGTCGGGACGCGAATACGAGACAAAGTTTCAGCTTGATCAAAGTTATCAAACCATGAATAATTATAAAAAGTATCGCCAAAACGCAAATCATACTCCCCTGTACCATCTTGGATATTAGCAGTTAAATCATAGATAAGATTCACAGCTAGTCGAGGCGGGTAATACCAAATTCGAGGAAGCTGGTTTGGATGTTTTTTCATGTAAGAAAAAGCAGGTCTTTTGATAATCTTTGCCCAATTGTCTTTTCCGTTTTTATTAAAAAAAGTTTACATATAATTGTGCTCAAGACTATATTTTGTGTAATTTTTTTCTGTCTCTTGATGCAAGAAATCGTGATTTACTTTAAATTCCTTGCCTGCAAAGGTGCTTTCTGCACGAGTTGGTTCTGTTGAAAAAAAGGGAGCATCTTCAATCACAACGCCCAACACATTTTCCGGAGAATTCGCAGCAAGCCAGGCAGTTAAAAGTCCGCCAGAAGAATGTCCTGAAATAATAACAGGTTTTTTGATTACATTTTCGATAAACCAAATAAGATCATTCCCAATAGCATTAGCCGAATATTTATTAGGGTCCTTACTGGAGCCACCATGTCCGTAATAATCTACTGCATAAATGTGGTATTCTTTTGCTAAAGCAGGAAGGACCTTCGCATAATCTTCCCAAGATACCATCTGACCATGTAATAGTAGTAAAGGTGTGTTATTACTGGAATTTTCTCCATAATTTAAAACAGACCCATCCGGTAAGCTCACTTGTTTTTCAGTCATATTTGCTTGTTTGATAAGTTTATCCTTCTTTTTATCATAATTCATATTTTGATAAGCATAAAAAAGAAGTAAGATAATAATTATCGCCAAGGTAAAAAATAAAATTGTCATTTTATCCCCCAAATTTTTAGTTCTTTTTCATCTTATTTATTTCGGATAAAAATGATCCAATATCTCTTGCATTGAATTCATAAAAGTATCGTCGGTCACTAACGCTATCCCTTGCGTTTCATCTCCTAAAACAATCAACTGGCTAGCTGTTTTTAAGCTAAATATTTCTCTTGCTTTTTGGGGAATAATAATTTGTCCTTTATCATCTATAGTAACTGTGCCAAAGAAATGTTTCCCTCTCGGAGCGATTGGCATTACAGCAGTTTCCCCATCATAATGCAATAAATCGTCAATAGTTATGTTATAGAAAGTTGCAATTGCATCACACTTGATGATGTCTGGAATCGTTATACCTTTTTCCCATTTCGCAACTGTTTGTCTAGAAACGTCGAGCTTTTCTGCAAATTCTTCAATTGTCAGATTACCGCTCTTTCGTAAAAAAATTAAATTTTTATGGATGTGAATTGACTTATTTACATATTCCGTCATACCCTTACACTTCTTTCCTAGCTTTAGTCTAAATTAAAATAATAATAAAGCAAGCAACCGCACTTTACAATGATTGTTAATCCAAGTTACCTAATTAATTGTTCTAAAAATCACTTCTTTGAAATGAGATTAAAGCTATAATGGAAGTGATCATTAACCAAAGGAATAATACTAAGATACTAGGAAATACCTCCATTGCTTCAAATGTTTCCGCTGTCCCTGATAGACTATGAATAGCTGATTGTGGCATAAACGGCAGCAAAAGACTTCGGACACTTTCTGAAAACATATTAATCAGTGCTGGTATTGCCATAGTTATTAGGGAAAAAGCAATACTTCCTCCACTATTTTTGAAAAAGAAAGCTGCCGCTACAGTAAGTAAACTATAAAAAATCGGCATAATTAAGGCCCCTAATACAAATTGATTGATGCGGCTATCCGTTAAATGAACCATAGCTCTGTCATTTATCATAAGGACAGACTGACTTGTCAGATAAATTAATACCACTAATAAAATACTCAAAATAATAGTTAACAATAAAAAGGTGAGATACTTCCCTATAAAAAACTTTTTCCGATTTGGAACAGCAGCTAAAGATGTGTGAATGGTTTGGCTAGAAAATTCACGAGTTATAGTTAGAGCCGTAAAAATAATGAACAAGATATTGGCAAAATCAACACCCAACATATTGGCAGAAAAGACTTCCATAACGGATAGTTCCTGAATTGTTTTCCCTTGAGTAACATCGGTTGTAATTGTAAAGATGAGCCCAGCTAATAAGCTGATGGCAATAGTAAAAAGTAAATACATTTTAGAAAAGCGAAGAAAGAAGGTTTTTTTATATTCAGCACGTAAAATATTGTTCATTGTGCTTCACTTCCTTTTAAAAACTCATTGGATACATAGTCGATTTTTCCTTTGGTTAATTCAGTAAATAGCTCTTCTAATGAAGGTTCTACTTTGGTTAATTCGTATAATGCTAATTGGTTTTTCTTAGCGATTTCTCCAATTTGTTCCATATTAAATTGATAAACACGTAATGCTTCATCTTTTCTTTGTTTGATCACAACATCTTTTTCGTCTAATAACGTTTTTAATTTTTCATCATTTTCAGACTTTACTTTAATAAAAGTCCCTAAACTTTTTTCTGCCAACTCATCTACTGTCATATCTGCAATTAATTTTCCTTGCGCGATAATAATCATACGATCTGCAATCATCTGCATTTCACTCATTAAGTGACTAGAAACTAACACGGCTTTCCCATCTTTTGCTAATTTTTTGGTTAATCCACGTAGCCAATGAATACCATCTACATCCAAGCCATTAAAAGGTTCATCTAAAATAATCGTTTCCGGGTTGCCTAAAAGAGCAGTGGCAACCCCTAAGCGTTGTTTCATTCCTAAAGAAAACGTGCCAATCGGCTGTTCTGCTACTGTTTTCAAACCTGTATTTTCAAGCACTATTTCTACTTGTTTTAAAGAAATATTGCTTGCGATAGCGATAATTGTCAGATGTTTTCTAGGCGTTAATTTAGGATTTGAAGCATTGCCATCGATTAAAGCGCCGACTTTGGAAGTAGGATGTTTTAAAGCTTTATAGAACTTACCATCAATGCTTACTTCCCCTTCACTTGGGTTCGTTAGACCTAATATCATCTTCATCGTCGTTGATTTTCCTGCCCCATTTGGTCCTAAAAATCCAGTTACTACACCTGGTTGAATGTTTAATGATAAATGATCGACTGAGACTTTTTCTTTGAAAATTTTCGTTAGATTTTTTATTTCAATCATTTTCATTCCTCCTCGAAGCTAGATAATAATCGACGGCCTGATCAATAAAATCATCTGCAAATTCTGCCAAACGTCGGTCTTCTTCAGGCCACTTTTGCCGGTTTTGAAAAGATTGTTTATGGACCTCAAGTAAATTTTGGCTCCCTTTTGTAATGTCGACCACTGCTTCTAACCAGCGCTTAGCAAAATCTTGTCCTTGCTGACTTTCAGGTGGATGCTCGTTTAATATATGCGCGACTACTTCTAAAATAAGTCCCTTCCATTTCCAATACATGTCTATTACTTCTTCTGGCTTTTGATAGTATTTTTGAAAAACATCTAATGACGATTCATCAAATGAAACATTTGCGTATTGGTAAATGGTATCTTTGTTTAAAGAGATCATTAATTGAACAAGATTTCCCAGAGCTAGTTCTTTATTTTCTTTTATCCCCGCTAAGCTTGCATCAATCATCGCAATATTGCTTTGGACTTCGTGTAGTTTGTAATAAAATAGCTCTCGCTGCTTTTCTAATACATCAATAAGTTGTTTTGTAGTAGTTGTATCTTTTACTAGCTGATGGATATCTTTAATTTTCAATCCCAAAGATTTATAAAATAAAACTTGTTGCAGACGAGTCAAATCTGCTTTTGTGTAATATCTCCGTCCGTTTTCTTCATTTTTTTCCAAAGGAACTAATTGGATGTTATCGTAATACTGTAAGGTCCGAACCGTAACACCTGTTAATTGGGAAATCTCTCCAATCGAAAATTTGTTTTTCTTTTCCATGCTAAGCCCTCCTCACCATTATTAAATCACATTACGTAACGTCATGTTCAACCAATTTAAAAAAAGACTTGACCTTTACGTTAGGTAAAGCCTTATAGTCAAAAATGAAAGGAGGATAAACAATGACATATACAATTAAAGAAATAGCTGATATGACCGATATCAGTACAAGAACACTACGGTATTACGATCAAATCGCTTTATTAAAGCCGACAACGATTTCAGCTTCAGGGTATCGTCTTTATGGAGAAAAAGAAATTGATCGTTTACAACAGATACTTCTTTATCGTTCTTTAGGGTTAAAATTAGCACAAATTCAAGCCATATTGGATGATCCAGCGTTCAATACGCTGGCTGCCTTGGAAGAACACCAAAGTAATTTGGAAGAGGAAAGAGAAAAGATTAACCAATTACTAGCTACCGTTAAAAAAACTATCCAGTATACAAAAGGAGAGATTAGCATGAACACAGCAGAAAAATTTGAAGGATTTAAAAAAGAACGTCTAGATGAAAATGAAAAACTATACGGAAAGGAAATTAGGAAGAAATACGGCGAAGAAACAATTGAAAAATCTAACAAAAAATTCATGAATCTTAGCAAAGCAGATTTTCAAAAGATGCAAGAAGTAGAAGATGAATTATTCGAAAAGTTAGATCAACTAGCTATTTCACAGGATTTAACTTCACAAGAAGCTAAAGAAGTATACGGCTTGCATAAACAATGGCTTATGTATTCCTGGCCCAACTATTCAGCAGAAGCACACAAAGGTTTAGTAGATATGTATCTTGCTGATAAACGTTTTGCCGATTATTACAATCACCGCGCAGGAAAAGATGTCGCTTCACTTTTGCATGATGCCGTTATTAAGTATGCTAAAGATTAACACAAAAATATGATAAAATTCTTACTCTCTTAAGACTAGAAACTATCAAACATTAAATTGGAAAATTATCGTAATTCTTTCTATTATCGCCCTTTTAAATGCTAAAAAACGACTTGATAATTTAACCTATCAAGTCGTTTTTATACAAAAGATGTTTAAAGTTCTTCTACTTTTTCTGAAAGAACTGGGGTATCTTCCACAATTGTCTGAGCTAGTGTTGAATCTGAAACGGTTTGTTGCGCAAACGCATTGGGAACAAAAGCAAATAAATTTAACAATAAAAAGATAGCTAAATATACTTTTACAACACCAAACGCACCACCTAACCAGCGATTTAAAATATTTAACAAAGGCAAACTGGCCAAAAAATTAAGCGACGATCCTATAATACTCCATAAGATTCTTATACCAATAAATAAAATCACAAAAGCAAGCGCTTGATAATAGAATTCCTCTGTATTACCACCACTTGAACCGGGAAAAGGAATCCAACGTAAATATGGAGATAGCCTATCAAAATATAAATACGAAACAGTAAGCGCAATAATAAAACCAGTTAAGCCAACAACTTGTAATACCAACCCACTTCTCAGCCCAATGAAGAAGCCACCGACTAAAATAAGTAAAATGAGCAATGTTAATATCATTCTAGTTTCTTCCTTTCCTGTTTATTGCCAAGGCATTCATCTCTTCTTTTAAACTTTTATTTCTATAAATCACATTTTACATGGGAATACTGATATTATGACAAAAATCACAAATTTTTATAATTTTTATAATTTAATACGGACGTTACTTTTACTGAGTTAGGTCCAATAGCCATATTTATGGCCCTTTATTTGACTGACTTGGGGACAATGACTTGATACATGGTCTTTCCTTGAATTAAACTTGGGCCAATTATCCTGTGTATGGCCCTTCTTCTATCTATCTTTGGGACATTTCTTTTGCCTTTGGGCTCTCACCAGCTAAACTTAAGACCAAAACTCTACAAGTGGCCCTTTATTGTCGAATTTAGAGCCAGTAATTTTGGTTAAAACTTTTTAGCTTTGTATTATACAAATTAATTTTTTACTTAACACTCCTTGTTACTTTACGAATAAGTTTAAATAAGTTATCCCAATCCTGATCGATTGTTTTTTCTAAATTACGGTTATAAAGAATTGCCGCAGGATGATACATCGGGTAAATATAATAACTCTTTTCTGTTTTTTCGTAATTTTTCCGGTCTTCTGATAACTTATAAATTGGTTGTTGCAGAGCTTTTCCGTGATAATCAGAAATAGCATATTGGTTTCCTAACAAGCGTTTCAACGCACTATTTCCCAATGATACAATAACTTTAGGCGCCACATTTTTTATTTCAAAATCCAAAAAGGGCGCGAAAAGTTTGATTTCTGTTTTATTAGGCGTTCGGTTTGGATAGCTCTTTTTTTCCTCACCGCTCTTATCCGTTCTTTTCTTTACACTATATGGACGACATCTAACAACGCTTGTCATGTAAATGTCTTCTCTATGTAGGCCAATTCTTTCAAGGGCTTTATCCAAGCCTTTTCCCGCTTGACCACTAAAAGGGATTTGCGTTTTGATTTCTGTTTGTCCAGGCGCTTCAGCTACCAGCATAATCGCAGCATCTTTTGCTCCTCTACCAGGTAAAAAACCTTCTAATTGAAACTTTTTACTTTCTGTCATTATGTCATTTTTGAGTTCTTTTGGATACTCCATGGTAAATACCAATATTCATCACACTCACTGACTTCTAAAATTTTTTATAATTCCTATTAATAGCTCATTTTTTGTAAATAAGGGCTAGCATAATTCTAATCACTTCACAAGACAACTTAACATTAAACAAAATAAAAAGACAAATCAATTATCCTCTCTTAACATTCCAGAGATTCCATTTGATTTGCCTTTACTTTAATCTTTTTATTTCATCTTAATAAATTATCAAGTTAACACTAAACTTATGCAGTTACCCATTGGGAAGCGCCAGCTGTGTCATATAATTTTTGTGCTGCTGCGTCTTGAACATGTTCAGGAGCATTTGCAGCAGGACTACCTTGATATTCTGATGGCGCTACAGAATCCCATGTAGTTTGCAAGAATTGGTATTTACCAGATGCACCAGATGTTGGGTTAGTTGCATGGATATCTCCACCTGATTCACGTTGCGCGATTTGTTTCAAATGATCGTTAACTTCAACAGATGAATC
>FLSG01003615.1_pt1 | contig 18101 bp, 30 predicted proteins | sample 1550511 | NCBI WGS metagenome assembly FLSG01 (sample SAMEA4031768, study PRJEB14383) | metagenome | biome: human; feature: oral; material: saliva | place: Philippines | collected 2014
CTATTTTAGTTTTGTCGTTACTATTATTATAGGATAAATCGTTGGATTTATCAGCTTTTCTTATGATTCTTTTTTTATTTTCATTTATACCGTGAAATTTTAAAAAAATAGCAATCGGAAAGGGCAAATCCTCATTTCATAGGATTTTACCTTCCGATTTCTTTTTTATTACAACGGCTAGCCTATGGGAGACAAGGACTTTCAACATCGCGATTTATTCATAAATAATGACACGCAAAGCGCCAAATTGTTGTAAATACATATTTAAAATACCTAAAGCAGTAGCAGCTACGACGCTTCCTGTTAGACTACCAATTCCGCCAAACACAACCATAATCAAAATATCGATCGACTTATTAAAGGTAAATTGACTTGGATTGATTATTCCAAAATAAGAGGCATGAATGGAACCTGCGACCGCAGCAGTCACTGCACCGATAACAAAAGCGATTAGTTTATAATAAAAAGTATTTACGCCAATCGATTCCGCTACGCATAAGGTTGCACATTACCATCTTCATCTGTTAAAACACCATCATCGGCAGCACTTGGTGAAATAAGCGGTACTTGAGCATCATTTGCATTTGGAATCGAAGCTTGCATAGGACCCGTCAATGCTGGACCGATCATTGCGACCGCATTATCCCGTGTAGACAAACGAGTGGCAATACTAGCTGCTTCTGATTCATCCGATTGTGTATCATATTCTTGATATTAATCTGTTGACCATCAATGCCACCATCGTCGTTGATTTCATCTGCGGCCATCTGTACCGCATTTGCCTGAGTATTTCCATAGGCCGAGGCAGAACCCGTTAATTCAAACATCGATCCAATATTGATCGCTTCATCTTCTTCAGCAGCATTACCTTCTTCTTGTCGTTCGCCACCACTCGAACATGCCGAAATAAATACCGCCGAGAAACTCACCACACCCAAAAGCCATCTTTTCATTTTCATCTTATATTCCTCCCACTTTTTCATTTATTAAACGACCAAAAATTAAAATTATTCAATTAATTCAGATAATTCAAAAACTACCTCCATTTGCGCTTGCTTAATACTGTTCAACACTTCGAACTCTTCGGAGAATAAGGTTACTACGCCTCGCTTTCGCTCGCCCTAGTACTGTTCATCATCTACTCTCCGCTTCCTCTGGTCGCTGAATCGTAGTGATTCACAGCAAATAAGGCGACAGTCCCGCTTCATAGGGGCCGCCGCCTTAGTTAAGAGCCCCCAATCCACGAAAATAGGACTCTACTAAAATTGGTAGAATCCTGGCTACTTAACTAATAATAATAATTCTTGATGTGAAAAAGGTATAGAAATCACATGTTTTTCAACGTTTTTTTTATTTATTGACTTAACCATGATACCTACCTCTTTCGTTTAATTGAGATTATATTAACAGAATAATCAGACAATTACAATATCTTTTTTTATTTTAATTGTTATTCGTCAACAAAATAACAAAATTTAGTACTTATTAAATTATATAGTCGTTATAAAAAAATAATAAATATCCATACTGGTAACTATCAGCTCCTACTGTGTAGCCAAGTAAGATGGAAATTTTTGTCCAACTTCCTCCTAGTATACATGGTGGTTAAACTCTTATACTGGCAAGTAAAAATAACGTCCGTTAATATTATCCTAGCTGACCATGATTTTCTTTTATTTTATTTCTTCAGTTAATCAATCGCTGTCACTCGAATTTCGACACGCATTCTAGGATGACCTAAAGCAGTAACTCCCACATTTGTCCAAACGGGTTTATGGTTTGGCATATATTCTCTAAACAATGCACCCATTGTTTCATTCATTTCATCTTGGTGACCCGCTAGTCCTACATGATAAGAGTTCACATGGATGACTTTTTCCCAACTGGAATCCATACGACCGAGTATATCTGCTACATTTTCAAAAGCTTGTCGGATTTCTGCTCTTAAATCATCGGGAAAGTTGAAATCATTATCCCAGCCTCCTTGGCCTGCAATTTCAACACGATCACCAATACGTACCGCTTGTGCGTAATCATCTTCTGGTTTTTGGTTCGTAAATTTTACCTCTGTCATTTTTATCCCTCTTTCTAAAATTTTATCAAGCTTTCCTACTACTTACGATTTTCTTATATTCTTTACTAACAATCAACTAGTCAGTTTATAAACACGCCTAAGTTCTGTCTTTTGTAAAAACAACTTTAATATTATTTTCTATCCTGAATGACTTATTTAACACCTTAAAAAATTCCCGTCAGCCTAAAGCCAACGGGAAGAAACATTATTTTAAAAATACAAACCAACAATGGTTCCTGTTAAAATAGAAGCTAAAGTTGCGCCTAATAAAAGTTTCATGGAAAAACTTGCGACAAAGCCACCTTGTTTCTCGCTGATTGATTTGATTGAACCAGTAATAATACCTACAACACCGAAATTGGCAAAAGAAATTAAGTAAGAAGAAATAATCGCATTTGCCTTAGGTGTTAGTGTTTCGGCGACATTATTCAGCTGACCTAAAGCGACAAACTCATTGGTTAAAATCTTACTTGCCATAAGACTTCCTACTTGAGTGATATCTTCTGCTGGAACGCCCATCAAAAAAGCGATCGGTGAAAATATATAGCCTAAAATCGTGGTAAATTCAATATTAAATATCACTGCAAAAGTACTATTTAAAAAAGTAACTAAAGCCACAAAACCGATCAACATCGCTGCTACAGTAATGGCTAGTTTAAAGCCATCTTGAATATAATCCCCTAGCACCTGAAAAAAAGGTTTTTTAGAAATATCTAGCGATTCTGTCGTATTTACCTCAATTTCTTCAGCAGAAACTTCATAGGGATTAATGATACACGAAACAATCAAAGCAGATAAAATATTTAAAAAGACCGCCGTTACAACAAATTTTCCCGGAGCTAACTGCATATAAGAAGCTAAAACCGTCGCAGAAACAGCACTCATAGCAGAAGCACAGATTGTATAGAGACGCTTTTCATCTAGTTTAGGAATTTTTTCTTTAATGGTCAAAAATACTTCGGGTTGACCTAAAATAGCCGTAGAAACCGCAAAATAACTCTCTAACTCGCCCATTCCGGCTAGTTTATTCAAGAAATAACCTGTCCATTTGATAATAAAAGGTAAAATTTTTAGATAGTTTAAAATCCCCACTAGTGCTGATATAAAAACAATCGGCATTAATACATCCAAAAAGAACACTGATGCCCCTTTTTGAACCACTAAACCGCCAAAGACAAAATCAACACCACCAGCAGCTTGTTCCATCAACCAAGTAAAAAATTTAGAAATATTTCCCATTAAATGAACACCGCCGGAAGTATTTAAACAAAGAAAGGAAATAAGCAATTGTAAAGCAAACATTATCCCCATCCTTTTAAACTTAATATGTTTACGATCACTACTGACTAACCAACCAATGACAAAAACTAAAGCTAAACCCGTTAGCAAAAAAACAAATTGCATATTGTGCGCCTCTTCCATCCTATAAATTTAACTATATACACTACTCATCAATGACTAAATCATTCATTGCATTTGAGCTTTTCCATTTTAAACTTTATCACAAATTTTTTATGTAACTCAATACCCATAATATGGACTAGTATATCTTTTACCCTTACTTGTTCACTACACAACAATGTGTTAACAATATCAATTTTCCTTTACTTTTATTCTTATAAATAATTTATGTCCAAATAATATACTCCTCTACCAAAAGCTCATAAATCTATCGATATGGAAGAAAAAGCTTTCATTGAAAAAAGCCTAATAACTATATTATTTTTACTCAATAGTTAAAAAGCTTAAATGAAAAACATTACAATTAAGAATGTCAATAACCAAAAAAGGAATCTCTTTTAATTTGACTACGCTCAACGCCTTGTTTTAATAAGTTTTTCTTAACCCCTTTTGTAAACTTAGGACTACCAGAAATCAAAAAATAGTTATCCTTTTCCTGTTGAGAAAGTATTTTTTGAAAGTCAGTTGAATTACTTGGGAAATAAGCCGTATTTGCAACATTTTCAGTCAGTTTTCCAAAAGTATGTTTTTCTTTACTCACATGAATTAAAGTCGTTTTATAAGGTAAAGAAGAGTTTTTGGCATGCAATAGAATTGACTTAAAGGGCGTTATCCCTATCCCTTGGGCTAGACATACATGTTCTTTGAAATTACGATTAAGAGATAGATTGCTTATAGGTCCTACCATCAATATCTTATCGTTTTTTTCCATTTTCATCAGATTCTTTTTAAATCGACTTTTCGAACCAACGTGAACAGTAAATGAAATATACTCTTCGTCAGGAGAGGAAGATAAGGAAAAAGGATGGGGTCTAGCAAATCTGGGGAGTATAAATAAAGCGAATTGTCCCGGTTTTAGTAAAAGGTTTTCTTTCTTTTCGAAAAAGAAAGTAAAAACATCATCATGCTCATGTTGCGATTTTATATAAGATAGTTTATTAAAAAAAGTCATTAAAAAACTCCTCCTTTAGCAAAAGACTATCATATGCAATTTTTCAATGCATACGATTTGCTAAAGATTTGTAAGATAAGTTGTTTTTATAATAAATATAACACTGCAAAAATTGTACTTAGAATGGTAATAACCGTTCGAACATGGTTCCAAAAAGTCCATTCTTTTAAGTAAGTGCGCCAGTAATCATCTGTTTTTTCAAGTCGATTATTCCGTGGCACATTTTGTGTAACCGTCACTCCAAAACTACCTATAATATGCCCGAGCGTCGCCAAATTTATCCAAAGGTCAGAAAAGCCGCTGCCAAACAATAGGAGAACAGCTAGTAAAGGCGTGCCCAAAAACAGCAACATAAAAATAGGATTGATAATGACACGATTAATATCGTTCATGACTTGACGACCGTTATTAGACGGATTTTTTGCAAGGGCTTTCATAATAGTGTTAGAAAAGCTGAAGAAAATTCCTGAAATAATACTGTTTCCTACAATAAAGAGCAGTAAAAAAATATTAAACATCATACACCTCCAAGCAAACCTATGTTTAACGTCATCCAAAAACAGGCCAAGCAAAACCAGTATATATACAATGAAACTAGACGAATTTCTAAACAAGTGAGAGGTGCAAAAAAATTTACTTATTCTTCTAAAACAACTAATATTTCTCGCAATAAAATTAAACGTATCTTTATATAAATTATAGCAAAAGCTAGCAAAAACTGATATTTTTAAGCTCTGATAAATATGCAATGAAGTATCTTTTCTTTTTAAATAAAAACTGCCTATCAACAACGATAGACAGAAACTAACAACAATTATTTATTTCACTGTCCAAATCCCGAGTTTTACACCATTAAATTACCAATGGATCAAGGACAATAAAAAAATAAAAGCAAGTAATTTTAAAGTCACATTACATAATATATTCATTTTCTAAGATACTCATCATGAGAATATCATGTCATTTTCCCATCCGATAAAGCGCTTGGCGTTGTCTTCCCTCTTGTGTAAATCCCATTTTTTCGTAAAGTTTTATCGCTCGTTTGTTAAAAGAAAATACTTGTAAGTATACTCGATGTAAATTTAGTTCAAGAAAAGCAAACTCAAGTATCAAAGATAGAGCAGATGAGCCAATACCTTTTGCCCACATATCTTTGGCTCCGATATCAATAATACATTCAGCTGAACGGTTTTTGTAGTCAATGTTTATTAAAGAGACAATACCCACCAATCGTTCTGTTTCTTTATGCATAATCATGTAGGCTTTAGCATTAGATTGAGAAACAATTGTTGTAATAAACTGCTCAGTTTCTTCTAAAGTGTGTACATCTAATTGAAGATTAGTAGATTTCATAACTTCCATATCATTTTGCCAATCATGATAAACAATATAATCATTGCTGGTTAATTTTCGTAATTTAATTATTTCATTTTCAAACATTTCATTTCACTCCTTAAGTTAGATAACTTTCTAGCACTTTATCCATCTGAGTAAGTATATTTAAAATATCAGTGTTAGGAGAATACTGATTATATTGATGTAACATCACGCCGTCCATCATAGAAATTAATAAATCGGAAAAGGAAGCTAAATCAATTTCTTTTTTAAACGCTCCCTCAGTGATTCCAAGTTGAATAAACTGCTGAATACTTTGAGAAAGATTTTCACGTCTTTCTTGTAGGTAAGGGACCTCTTTTGCACTATGAGAAAGAAAAAACTCTGACTTAGCACGTATTAAGTTATTTTTTTCTAAGGAAGATAAAATAACTTGATAAATCCAATTTTTCAATTGCGTTAGGAAAGAATCTTTTATATTAGGCTCTAACAAAGGAATCGCTTGTATAGAATCATCATATTTCAAGGCAGCTATAAAAACAGCATCGATATTTGCAAAATGTGCATATAATCCTCCACGTGATACTTCAGCTTCATTTATAATGTCTTTCATAGAAGCATTTGAATATCCTTTTCTGGCAAAGACATTGATTGCAGATTTTGCTATAGAATTTCTCCGTTTTTCTAGATATTTTTCACTTACCTGAGGCAAAATAAAAACTCCTTACAATAAAATAGACAATATTGTCTATTTTATTGTAAGGATAAAAAGTTTCATTGTCAACGCTGTACTAAGCTATTCCGTTTATTTATTGAAATAAAACCATTGCTCCTGCAAACAAGCCAAAGCATAGATAAAAACTATTCACAACCAAACAAATTTTTAATAGATTAAACTTCTCTTCAATCTTTGGATAAGTTATTATCGTAAAAATTCCACCAACAATCATAAAAATTGCGTATCCTAAAATAATGTTTCCTGCATTGGGACTTTTTAACGCCCAATCAAACATTCTAACCGGTAAAATGGTCCAAGGAATTAACACAACAAGACTATTGATTATATTTATCAATTTAACTTGCATACAAGTATCACTACCTTTCTTTTTTTCCAAAATATACACTAGCAATTACTAAAAAACAGATTGTCATAATACAAGCAAGTGGAAGCCACGGAAATAAGTCGATATCAAAACTGCCAAAACTTGGTGCTAAATTTCCATAGGCAGAAACTACCATATAATATGGATAACAAAATGGATAAACATACCAATATTGGGAATTAATCATTAAAACAGAAGGTACAATAGTTGCTAAGCCAATTCCAATCGCAAAAATGGGCGTTTGTACGATGACAGAAAGCAACCAGTAAAAAGCCAACATTGGTAAAGAAGTAAGATAAATCAACCCAATTTCTTTAAATACAAATATTGGAGAAAGCATAAAACTATATCCTGTCATTTGCGTTGTTAAATAAGCAACAATGTAGTAAATAACAACAGTAAACAAAAGTTGAAAAGCCGCCAATACTAAAAGTACGATAAATTTTGCTAGACTTAGCTTTTTTGGATCAATAGGTAATGATAACATCTTTAGCAAGCCATGATTTGCTTTTTCATTCTGGTTGATCAGTAAAGTAACCACAATCATGCTCGCAGGATAAATAAACCAAACCATCGCCATTGAACCTTGGATGAAAAGATTGTGCTCAGGCGTAATTCCATTTTCCATAGCAAAATTCATATCTACATTGATTAGGGAAGGAAACCATACAACTAACATGGCAAAAAATAAGATAAAAAGAATTTTAGAACGCTTAATCTTTTTAAATTCCACGTCTATAAGTGACAACATCTTCATGCTACATCCCTCCTAACTTTTATAATCAATAACTCTATGAATGAAAAAACAGCGATTTCTACGATAGCTGCTACTATTCTATGAACATCTTGGGTTGTTTCTTCCAAGATTTGAAAGGAAAGGGCGAATGGAAACAAGGAAAGCCAGAAGTTTTTTTGATAAATCATCGTGGCTAAAAAAATAGCTGTAATATTGATTCCAAGGGATACCCAAATATTTTCAAATAAGGAAGAGATGATTAAAGCAAGAAAAATAGTTGGCAAAATCATTAAGAATAAGAAACCAAAATTTTTCATGAGTTCTATTCCAAAGCCTTCATAAAAATCAGACCATTGTTGAGTCGCAATCACTATTGCTATCATTTCTAAAAAAAGCATAATCAAGGAAAAGACCATCAGTAAAAAAATTTTATTGAAAAACAAGGAACTTTCTTTAATAGGTAAAGTTTTCATTTTCTCCAAGCCTTGATTAGAATACTCTATCGAATAAAGTAAGCAAGCACCTGTGATTATCAAAAAGGAATTTAACAACCCTATCAGCAACCAATTGTCAGTAAGTAATTTTTCAATAGGTTCCAAATTTATCAAATTCTGTTCTGATTGAAATGTCAATCTTAAAATAGGAATCGCAGCTGCTAATCCCCCGCCCGAAATAAAGGCTAGAAATAGTCCTGTTCGTTTGATTTTCTTGAATTCTAGGAAGCTATGCATCACTTAGCCCCCTTCGTCTGTTATCTTCTTGAATAAGCTTCAAGAACGTTTCTTCTAAATCTCCTTTTGATTGATCTTGAGGTTGAAAGTTTATTTATAATTCATCAATTGTTCCTTCAAATAACAGATTACCATGATTCATAATTCCAATAGTGTCGGCAACCAATTCGATTTCTGAAAGTAAATGAGATGAGAGAATTACCGTACAATTCAACTTTTCTGGTAAGGTCTGAATGAGCGTTCTTATTTCATGTACACCCACTGGATCTAAACCGTTTGTTGGTTCATCAAGAATTAAAATAGCTGGTTTCCCTATTAAAGCACTTGCTAGACCTAGCCGTTGTTTCATTCCCAAAGAGTATTTTTTTGCTTGTCGATCTTTCCATTTAGACATACCAACAATAGACAATGCTTCTTCAATAGACGATTTTGGCAAAGCTAAAATTTGTCGGATGATATCTAAATTTTCTTCTCCGGTTAAATTACCATAAAAAGCAGGTGCTTCAATAAACGACCCTACTTCTTTAAGTATTTCATTGCGATTTTGCGGATATTTTTTATTATTTACAGTAAACGTGCCGGACGAAGGATTCGTTAAACCTAAAAACATTTTCATTAACGTTGATTTTCCAGCGCCGTTGGGTCCGAGTAGCCCATAAACTTTCCCTTCTGGAATTTGAATATTTACATTAGAAACAGCTGTAAAATCAGTATAATTTTTGCTTAAATCTTTCGTTATAATCACACTCATTGTTCGATTCCTCCTTTGTTACTTAAAGTTTATCGAACAAACCTTACACTTACCTTCTCTTTATCTTACTTCTACCTTACATTTTTACTGATTAAATCCATTTTTAAAGAAAATAAGATACAATAAGAATAAGGATAAAGAAGGTGAAGAAAATGAGCGAAGATTATTTAAAAAAGAAAAAGATTTTAATTGTAGATGATGAGCCGGAATTATTAGAAATGGTGATTTCATTTTTAAAAGAAGAAGGTTTTGGACAAATATCCACTGCCAACACAGTAGAAAAAGCGATTCAAGTTGTTCAATCGATGCCGCCTGATTTAGCGATTTTAGATGTCATGCTACCCGACGGCGATGGTTTTTCGCTTATGGAGAAATTACAACAAATTGCGGATTTTCCTACGATCTTTTTAACTGCGCGTGGAGAGGATACAGATCGCCTAACAGGGCTTGGTTTAGGTGCAGATGATTATTTAGTAAAACCCTTTTTACCTCAAGAACTAGTTTTTAGAGTATTAGCTATTCTTAGAAGAACATACAAAGAAGAAGTATCTTTGGTCCAGTTAAAAAACTGTCAAATTGACTTTGATCGTGCGGAAGTTATCAAAGAACAAGAGAGAATTCCACTAACAGCCAAAGAATACGATTTACTTAATGTATTGTATCGAAATGCTGGACGTATCGTAACGATCGATGCTTTATGTGAAGCTGTTTGGGGAGAAAATCCTTTTGGTTATGAAAATACATTGATGGCACATATTCGTCGGATTCGTCAAAAAATGAAAAGTCCCCTTCCAAACCTGTTTCACTAATTACTATCAAGGGATTAGGATATAAACTGATTGTGGAGGGATCTTAACATGAAAAGCATACCGAAATTTATCAGTCGTTTTATTGGACTATTAATCTTAAGTATTCTTTTATTACTAGTCGCCAATACTATATTAGCGGTCGTTATCTTTCAACAGCAGTTCTCTGATAAGGCTTCATATAGCAGTTCTCCTTACAGGTACACTCAAAACATTGCATCTCATATTACAAAAGATGAAAATAACTATGAATTAGATGAGCAGTACATGGAAAAACTAGAAACAGATCGCGTATGGGGAATCATCGTGGATGAAGGCAATCAGAAAGTTGTTTGGCAAACAAACAGTCTGCCAGAAAATATCCCACAGTCCTATTCTTTATCAGAAATTTCAGACCTAACTTTGGGTTATGTGAAAGGTTATCCTACTTATACGAGTGAAGTAGATCAAGGTTTATTGATCCTAGGTTTTCCCAAAACAAGCTACTGGAAAATGATGAATCCCACTTGGACGTATCGATTTATTGCAAATACGCCAAAAATCCTCCTGTTAGTTTTAACAGTTAATCTTATTGTTATTCTTTTCATCTATCTTTGGTTTAGCGGAAGGTTAATTCGATCGGTAACACCTATTGTCGATGGCATTAAAAATTTACCAGCAGGACCACGTAAAGCCGTTCGTGAAAAAGGTGTTCTTTCAGAAATCTCAGAAAATATCAATCAAACGTCAAAAATCCTTGAAACTCAAGAAAAACAATTAGCCAAAAAAGAAGCTGCAAGAGCCGATTGGATCGCCGGAGTTTCTCATGATATTCGCACACCTCTTTCAATGGTGGTAGGATATGCTAGTCAATTGACCAGCGCCACATCGCTTTCAACGGAGGAAAAGAATAAGGCAAAAATTATTTTGAATCAAAGTCAAAAAATCAATAAACTCGTTAATGATCTAAATCTTTCTTCGAAGTTAGAGTATAGTATGCAACCAATGAATAAAAAAAGAGTTGAGCTTATTTCATTACTCCGAAAAGTAATCGTAGAATTTCTCAATAACAATTTGGAAGAAAAATACTCGATTAATTGGCAATCTGATGAAATGCTTAAAACAGTTTTTATTCAGCTAGATGTTGAATTATTTAAAAGAGCCATCACGAATTTGCTACAAAACGCCATCAATCATAACCCCGATGGATGTAACATCTATGTTTCAGTTAGGCAAGAAAATCATAATATTGCAATTTTTGTTGAAGATGATGGTATAGGCGTTAGTGAAACACAACTTAATCAATTAAATCACTCTTCTCATTACATGATTAGTAGAAATGAAAATCTTGACCAACGCCATGGCTTAGGACTGTTGATTGTTAAACAAATCGTAGAAGCACACGAAGGGAATATTTATCTAGCAAAAAGCCCTTATGACGGCTTTTCTGTAAAAATTACAATTCCTTGGAATTCTTCTTCAGAATATCAATAATTTCATTAAGAAGTATTTTTAAAGCCAGCGGAGACAAAAAGAAATTGGTCCCAACTGGCTTTAAGATTATTACTTTTCAATATGCGCAATACTTTTATAGTTATTTCTTTTTTATTTTTCAAAAATTCATTGTTTCTATTTTACCAAGCCTTGCTAATTCTTTAATGACCTCAGGATTATGAGGATCCATGAACAAACTTATATTATTATCTAATTGAGTGATTTTATCCATATCCTCTTCTATTAATTCAAAGTCGAAAATAGAGAAATTTTCAATTAATAGACCCTATGTTTTAACTTTTAAATCAATATTTTAATCCCCCAGAAATCCGTCAGGGCCGAATGAACCCAAAAAACTAGCAAAATAACTCCTGGATTTGGAAGAAATTTGCTAGTTTTATTTAGATACGTTTTTACTTTTTGCAATATCCGACTGAACTATTCTTATCTGGAAAAAGACGATCATGTGAACCGACACGTACACCAACTAAAATCAATTCGTTTTCATCAATCGTATAAACTACCAGCACATCATTCACTTCGTTAGGTTGTTTTCCTTGAGGCGTGTCCCGCAAATGAAATTCATGATAGCCTGCCATACGGCGGCTGAGCTCATGATCCCCAAATTCATCAGGTAGATTCCCTGTCTCTAATAATAAGTCGACTGCTTCACGCACTTCAGCAATAATTGTCCGATCGATACTAGCCCAACGCTTTAAATCAGCATTAAAAGTGGAACGTGGTTTAAACTTTAACTTTTTCATTGATCAAACTGTCCCCAATACTCGTCATTTGATTCTACAATTTCATCATCAGGCAAAACATGTCGCTGAATAAGCTGATCACGTGCAATTGCATATTCTAACGAACCTTCTTTAGCCCGCACAGCCTGTTCTAGCCAATCTAATTTTTCCTGTGAAATCACCGCTACGGCTCGATTGTTAGCCCGTGCAATATACACCGTTTCGTCGTCATCATTCACACGGTCTAAATAGTCTTTAATATGCGCTCTAAAATCACTCTGTGTTGAAGCAACTGTCATAGTCATCGCCTCCTTGTACTTATTATTGTACTATATTAAGTACAATAAGTAAATGAATTTAAAAATTATTGTAATAACAAAAACTTCATGTAAATTGGAAAAATGAACTACATCGTTACTGAAATAACGAGTTTCTAGGAACACTCAGGACTAGATTTATTTATCTCAAAATAAAAATCAAAAGCTGTCACCTAAAAAAATATACAACTAACTTTTCTGTTAACAATGCTTTAAAAGATTCGGAAATTGTCTTAGAAGCTGCAAAAAAAGAAGAACTACAACTAGATCTAGCTAAAGCAGGATTAGAAAGATACTTACGTGCAGTTAAAAAAGGATATGGAGACAAAGACATGGCGGCTTCTGCCTTAGTTTCCAAAATATAAAACAAAATATGAAATACGCTAAAAAGAACCAATACTTGAATGTAATTGGTTCTTTTTACGTTGAATAATTATTTCATCGCTAATAATCGCTATTTTTTATAAAATACATCAATGCATTCGATAGAAACTTATTAAACGCTACTCCGTATTTTGACAAATAGTCTTTCGCTTGTTTGTTATCCCGATACAATAAAGCAATTTCTTTAATTCCTTGATAAGTTAATGAATGCCCATAATTTTTAAGTAATTGTTGAACAAAGTCCTCTATTATTCCTTGGACTTTGCTATCTTTATAAGAAATTTTTTGTAGCTTGGCCAATTGCTGAAAGTATTTGTCAAAATCCATCTCTTCATTATGCGTTTTTAAATAATTTAAAGCTTGTGATTCGTTAAAGTTTAAGTTCCATATATCATTTATTTTATCTTTAAAGGGGTTCTTTTCTATAAATACCTGACGAATAGCTTCATCTTCTATGAATTGATGCTCATCATAATTTTTTATAAGTTTTCTAATTTGCTGTAGTTGGTCCTGTATGTCGCTCAACTGTTCCTTTAACAAAGTCTCTTGCCGAATAAGAGAATTCTCCAAGCTTTGATTTTCTCTATCATTTAACTGCACGAATATATTTTCCAAAGCTAATCCCGTATTTTTCAAAAGAATAATCTCATTTATTTTAATCAAATTATCTGTAGAATACATCCGATGTCCGTTATTATCTCTAGCTGGTACAAGCAGCCCAATTTCGTCATAATACTGCAGTGTTCGTATTGTTAATCCAGTCAATTCGGAAACCTTTTTTATTTTAAACATATCTCTTGCCCCTCACGTCACGTGATACTTTATAGTGATTCTATCATATATAGATAAAATCATCATAAGTAAGGAGAATATGTATGAAAAATAAAGTAATGAAATACTTAATTGAAAATAAGCAAATACGTGTATATCTTTTAGATGGAAGTCAAATTTATACAAAAGTAAGTCAACTAAAATTAGATGATTTTTCTAAAGAGTATTTTACTGACGCTTTAAATACTACGGCTTTATTAAATGCATTAGATACAAGTGAACGAAGAACCACTTTTACCTTTTCGTCTTCTCATCAAATGAATAAAATTTCTACAGAACTTTTTCCTGATCATAGTATTACTGGAACAGTAAAAATGTTAGATAATAATGATCCATTCCAAGGAGGAACGCTGCAAAGCGTTATCTCAACAGATAAGCAAATAGGCACCTCGCATACTTCACATTCATTACTGGATTCTAATAATCTATACCGTGATATAGAAAACTATTACACACAAAGCAAGCAGTTGCCTACGTATTTCTTTCCTTTATCAAACAGAGATAATCCAGCAAATATTGTGTTACTTATTCAACCTCTACCGTTTGCTAACCAGAAGATAGTAAAAAATGTATTAGATACTGTTCACTCCATAAAATCAACTATGCTTTATAGCGACTTTGAAAAAGTTATTAAACAATTGACTCCATTGTTTGCAAATTGGACTTTTTTAGAAAGCGTAGAAATTGACTATAGTTGTAACTGTTCAAAAGATATGTTTTTAGGTTTGATCTTTTCTTTAACGCAAGAAGAACTTGATGAAATTTTTTCAAAAGATGAAGTGCTAGAAGCGCACTGTCCTTTGTGTGGAAAAAAATATACATTTACAGCAGAAGAAATTTCCAAGTATTTACAATAATAATTGATAAAAAAATGTTGCTGCAATTTTTACTTACAGCAACATTTTTTTGATGCTCATCCTTTTCTTCTTTCTTAACAAGAATTTCTTTTAATTTACCTTCATCAACATAAACTGGGTTGGTTTCCTTTGCCCCAATGCTTTCCAATTGAACTACATCATTATAAAGAGCTATCCTATATTTAAAATGTAGCAAAAAAGTGCTAACCACAAATATACACGCAGTGGTAGCACTTTTAAAAATTAATTTAGTTTAGTTGATACTGTTTTATTTGTCCATATTCATCACCATGATTTTTTTCGGCGTTACGGATATCAATATCGTTTTGCAAGTCCAAAAAGTAACGATCGGATACACCAAAAAATCTTCCTAATCTGACAGACGTATCTACAGTTATTTGCCGACGATCGTGTAAAATATCTTGAATTCTTGATGTAGGAACATTAATATATTTAGCTAATGCGTAAGCTGAAAGATTTAATGGTTCCATAAATTCTTCTTCTAAAATTTCACTAATTTTGGGTGTTGGAATTTCGTTCATAATTATTCCTCCTATCCACGATGGTAATCCACAATCTCAACATTATTAAAATCATTCTGATTTTCTATCGAAAAACATATTCGGTATTGCGCATTAATTTTAATGCTATATTGTCCTTGTCGATTTCCTGCTAATTGTTCTAAATGATTGGCTGGTGGAACTCTCAAGTCGTTGACACTTATTGCATTATCAATCATCATTAACTTACGCAAAGCCACTTTCTGTATAGATTGCGGCAATTTCTTGGAAAATTTTTGCTCATATATTTTTTCTGTCTCTTTATCTGCAAAACTTTTTATCATACTCTTTCCTCTAGTTAAATTTAATACTATTATAACTGCGCCGCATGTACATGTCAATGTTATTATATACTGGATTTCCATTTTAAATCTTTAGTTATAGATGTAAAGAATGCTAAGAAAACTGATAAAGAAATCAAAAAGTATATAAAAAGCAGGTAAGAAAAATAATTATACATTTGTCTTCGAAAAAAGATGAAACAGCAGTCGTAAAATCCTTAGCTGTTTCATCTTTTCCTACGAGATAATTATTAATTTTTTCTACACACTTAGTTCGAATTTACCATAAAGCTTTCCTGGCCGTCTCAAGTCTCTCTTAACTCTTCATATTGACTACAAAAATCTTCATAATCCTCTTTTGAAATTTTATGCAGAGGTTCTAATCCACCGAAGTAAAAGCCTTGTTGCTTTTTCTTTACGTACCAAATAAACTCTTTTTCATTTTCATTCCGTTCGTTTATTTCTTTTTTTCTCACTTCAAAATTTTTCATACGAACACCCTCTCAAAATTCGCTAGTTAAAAATAAACGGATAAGTTTGTATAAAATCTTGCTGCCTACTAATGCTTATTAAGTTGTTTATCAAAGCTATTAATTTTTTCGATATGATGTTTAGATAAAGCTCTAAAAGCAGCTGTTAAACCATCTAAAGCAGTAATATCTTCCATCGTAACATCCGGGCCTCCAAAATGTTCAAAGGTAATAAAGTCTAAGCATTGGATCAATCCATCTATTTCAAAACCACTTTGATATATCTCCATAAATAATTGCTTCTCATCTTCTGACATTATTGTCTCCTTTCTTGTTCTGATATTTCATTCTTCATAACTTCTTTAATATAAATATATTGTACGCTATAACTTACAATATGTAAACCATTTACAACGACAATCTTATACACTTTCTGTAATGTATGACTTACAATAACAAGAGGAGGGAACAAACATGTCTAATAGTCTCGGTAAATATTTAAAAAAGCTCCGTGGAAAAAAGTCACTTAGAGAAATTTCCAAGAAAACAAACGGTGAACTTAGTCATTCATATATTTCAGACCTTGAAAAGGGTGTGAGTCGAAGAGGGAATGTTATTAAACCTAGCCCCAATACTTTAAAAATTCTTGCTGAGGCTTATAATGCAGATTTTAACTACTTAATGAACTTAGCAGGTTATAATACAGAAGGTGAATCTTTATCTAAAAATCAGAAGTTGTTAGCGGCTCATGTAGATGATGATATTTCTGAGGAAGAGATGCGAGAAATTATAAACTTTATCGAGTTTGTCAAAAAACGCGATAAATAAAAAAGTGATTTTTAGGAACTACATAAAATTTCTACTTTCTAATTTCCCTAATATCACTTTTCGTGAGCTACGACACACACATGCTACTCTAATGCTTGAAATGAATGAACACCCTAAAATCGTACAACAACGATTAGGGCATGTTAAAGTGGAGACAACTTTGGATATTTATTCTCATGTTCGGCCGCAGGTGCACCAAGAATCGGCTCAGCGTTTTTCAGATTTTTTTGAAGAGTAAAAAAGTCGTCCCAATTTCGTCCCAACACTCTTTAATCTAAGAAAATTTTCGATGGACAAACAAAAAAAGAACCTTGATATATCAAGGTTCCAAAGCTAAGCCGTCTGCCGGACTCGAACCGGCGACCCCCACCTTACCATGGTGGTGCTCTACCGACTGAGCTAAGACGGCAGTTATTTAACACAAAATATAGCTTACCGAAAAGAACTGTACTTGTCAACCACATTCTGCCTTTTTTCTATAAATATATTCTTATTGAAAAATATCTAGTAACTCTCTAGGCTCTGTTATAATTTTTTGAGGACCCGCATTTACTAGTTCTTCTTTATTGCCAAAACCATAAAGAACCCCAACACTTTCGATGTTATTTTCTTTTGCTCCTGTTATATCGTGAGCACGATCTCCAATCATTACAACAGTGGAAAGATCTTCTACTCTCTCTGCTTTTAAAGCATCATGTATGACCGCTTTTTTATCGGCACGTATCCCTTCTAAGTCCGCTCCATGAATACCTCCGAAAAACTTGGCAAAACCTAAATGATGAATAATTTTAACTGCAAAAAATTCTGGTTTTGATGTAGCAAGAAATAGCTCGTATCGCTCAGCTAATTGAGTTAAAACATCCTCTATTCCATCATAAGGTCTAACTTGATACATTCCCTCTTTTTTATATAGAGTACGGTAGTGATCAATCGCTTCTTTAGCTTCTTCTTCTGTCATGCCCGTTTTGATGAAAGACTCAGCTAAAGGTGGACCAATAAAAGTTTTGAGCGTTTTTGAGTCAAGAGGTTTACGGTTCATTTCTTTCATTGCATAATTTAATGAAGCAAAAATACCACGACTTGAATCAATAATTGTTCCGTCTAAATCAAGTAAAATTTTCGTTTTTTTCAAAAGAATTTCAACTCCTTTTTGCTAGTCTTCATTTTAGCATATCATTTCATGTTTTCAACTAACGAATTTTTATTCATTTCATTCTACCAAAACTTAAAGCCATTAATTGCATAAAAGAAAAGAAGCGATCAAAGAGTTTATCTTCTCTGATCGCTTCTTTATAAAACTCCGGCAGTAGGACTCGAACCTACGACATCATGATTAACAGTCATGCGCTACTACCAACTGAGCTATGCCGGAATAATGCGTGGCGATGTCCTACTCTCACAAGGGGAA
>FLSG01003756.1_pt1 | contig 17448 bp, 14 predicted proteins | sample 1550511 | NCBI WGS metagenome assembly FLSG01 (sample SAMEA4031768, study PRJEB14383) | metagenome | biome: human; feature: oral; material: saliva | place: Philippines | collected 2014
AGTGCCTTCTTACTACGCGCAAAACCGCCCCAAAGCATAAAGACTAAGTTCTCTCGTCCATCACTAAGTGCCTTGATAGCTGCATCGGTAAAGGTTCCCCACCCTAACCGTTGATGACTATTAGCAACATGTGCACGAACGGTAAGTGTAGCATTCAGCAAGAGAACTCCCTGCTCTGCCCAACGTGTTAAGTTGCCTGACTGACGGATAGGTGTACCTAAATCTGCCGCAATCTCCTTATAGATATTCTGCAATGAAGGTGGAAGCTGTACCCCATCAGGCACGGAGAAGCTTAATCCCATCGCCTGTCCAGGCTCATGATAAGGGTCTTGCCCAATAATCACAACCCTCACCTTGTCAAAAGGACAAAGATTAAAGGCATTGAATATCAAGTTTCCTGGAGGATAACAAGGGAACTGTGTATACTCTTGTTTCACCTGCTCAACCAACTGCTGAAAGTAAGGTTTCTCAAACTCTCCACTCAGTTGCTGTGCCCACGATGGTTCTATCTTTACACCCATAGCTATGATTGTTATCTGCAAATGTAATAAGATTAAAACAAAGATATAACTTATCACATCTTACTACATGCAGTTTTGTTACTACAAAAGTACGATAAAGTTCTGATAACAACAAAAAAGTCGTGCCTTTCGACACGACTTTCTTATTTTTAAAGTTAAACTATTACTTCTTCTTTGGCTGAGCCTGCTTCTTGCAGCAGCTACCAGCCTTTGCCTTCTTGCAGTCCTTCTTAGTCTTATCGCAAGACTTACCCTGCTTATCGCAAGACTTACCTGCCTTATCGCACTGCTTGCCCTGCTTCTCTACCTGCTCATTTGGAGCCTTGTCACACTTCTTTGAGCTTTGGCTCTGTGCCTGTGCGCTGAGTGAACATACACTAAATGCTACTACAAACGATAATGCTATTTTCTTAAAATCCATAATCTTTTACTGTTTAAAAATTACACATTAATATCTTTAAAACTCAAAAAGGATATAATTCCTTATGGGCGCAAAGGTAATGAAAAAAAAAGTTTCAACTGCAAAAAAAATTCATTCTGTTTGTAAATTTTAGATTTATTAAAACCTGCTTATTTCTTTAGTGAATTTATGTAAACTACAATCTTAATCGTTCTTTTTCCTTACTACCAAACAAAAAGAGGTTCTTCCGTTAAATGCGTAGACGCTTTTTGTATTGCTTTAAAGGGAAAACTGAAGTTACTCATTAAACAAAAACATAGCTAAGACCGTCAAGTATCTATCCTATTATCATCCTCTAACATTGAAAACCATTTCATTTAAGACTTCGAAAATCTGCAGACAAGCGTTTGAAAAATCATTACATAATTTTGAATAAGACATCAATAAATAACGGTAAAATCGCATACAAAAAGCAGGTTTATAATTAACAGGAAATCAATTAGTTATAAAGTAGTAAAGTAAAAGGTGCTTAATTGGACTTCAAAAGGGCGTTAGTAAGAGGCTTAAAGGACATCTTTTGCAAGTCAATTGGGCGTCTTTTAGAAGCTAAAAGAGCATGTATTGGTTTTGAACTGCATGAAAATAAATTACAAAACCCAACTAATGAGGGAGTAAGTTGTTTGTTGAAAGCAGATAGACATCGCACCTAATTATATTTATCATGCAGTTTATCCCCCGTTCTTAAACCATCCAATAGGGGGTAATCATACTGGTGTTGGGTGATGGTTGTTGGGTGTTGAGCCTTTATAAAACTATATTATTGGAGGAAATCATACCATGTATGTAGATTAGTCTCATTCTATTAACGATCTACGCTTTTAACGGAAGAACACAAAAAGAGCCGTGAATAAACACGACTCTTTTATCTACAATTAAATAATTGTTTCTATTTAAGCAAATTATTTCTCCTTCTTAAAGAATGCTTTAACCTTCGCCTTGTCCTTGTTATAAGTGTTCTTGATTTTCTGTCCGTCCTTAGCAAGACCTTGCTTAACCTTTGCCTTGTCCTTACGATATGCGTTTCTTACTTTCTGCTTATCCTTAGCAACAACCTGCTTTACCTTTGCCTCATCCTTACGATAAGTATTCTTTACTTTCTGCTCATCTTTAGCAAGACCGTTCTCAACCTTCTTTACATCAGCATTGAACTTTGCCTTATCATCCTGATAAACCTTATTTACCTTCTCCTTGTCGTTGGCAAGGTCTGCCTTAACTCTCTGCTTGTCTGCGTTGAGTTTTGCTTTCTCAGTAGTTTCAGCCTTCTTAACGGCAGCACCTACCTTATGTGCCTCAGCGTTTAACTTAGCTTTCTCCACACCCTCTGCATGTTTAACATCAGAACCTACCTTCTTTGCCAACGTGTCAACACGCTGTATGATAGTCTCATGAGGCTTTTTTGTATTGTTGGTCTGTGCTTGTGCGCTAAGAGAAGAGAGTCCTGCAAGGGCTACTAATGATAATACTAACTTACGATTCTTCATTGTCTTTAATCTTAAAAATAAATACTAATACCTATATAATATTAGAGTCGAAATACGACTCACGGCAGCAAAGGTAATAAAAAAACAAATCCCAAAAGCCATAAAAGACCTTTGGGATTTGCCTAATTTAATATAATTAACCTTTGATTAATCTGTAATAAGATTTTCACCTGTCATATCAGCTGGCTGTTCTAAGCCCATAATATGAAGGATTGAAGGAGCAACGTCAGCCAAACGACCATTCTTCACTGTTGCAGAATTGTTGTTTGTAACATAGATGAATGGTACTGGGTTGAGTGAGTGAGCAGTGTTTGGACTGCCATCCTCATTGATTGCGTTGTCTGCATTACCATGGTCAGCGATGATGATTGTCTCATAATCGTTAGCCTTCGCAGCCTCAACAACCTCCTTAACACACTGGTCAACTGCCCATACAGCCTTTGCAATGGCATTATAAACACCTGTATGACCTACCATATCACCATTAGCAAAGTTCACTACGATGAAGTCATACTCCTGTGTATTGATAGCACCAACAAGCTTATCCTTCACCTCGAAGGCACTCATCTCTGGCTGCAAGTCATATGTCGCAACCTTTGGAGAAGGAACCAAGATACGGTCTTCACCCTCATAAGGCTGCTCACGACCACCATTGAAGAAGAAGGTTACGTGTGCATACTTCTCAGTCTCGGCTGTATGAAGCTGCTTCTTACCGAGCTTGCTGAGGTATTCACCTAATGTATCCATTACGTTCTCCTTAGGGAAGAGAACATTCACGTTCTTAAAGTTTGCATCGTATGGAGTCATACAGTAGAACTGCAGATCCTTAATTGTGTGCATACCTTCCTCTGGGAGGTCCTGCTGTGTGAGCACAGATGTCAACTCCTTAGCACGGTCGTTACGGAAGTTAATGAAGATAACTACGTCACCCTCCTCAATCTTACCATTCACAGAAGAGTTTGTGATAGGCTTGATAAACTCGTCTGTCACACCTTCTGCATAGCTTGCCTCAATCGCCTTAACCATGTCAGTAGCAGGAGTACCTTTACCCTCAACGAGCAAGTCGTATGCTTCTTTCACACGGTCCCAACGCTTATCGCGGTCCATTGCATAGAAACGACCAATAACTGAAGCGATATGTGCGTCATTTGCATCGCAAACCTTCTGAATCTCTGCAACGAAACCAGCACCACTCTTTGGGTCTGTATCACGTCCGTCCATAAAACAATGAACGTAAACGTCCTTAAGGTTGTACTCCTTACCAATCTCGATGAGCTTGAAGAGGTGATCAAGTGAAGAGTGAACACCACCCGTAGAGGTCAGCCCCATCAAGTGAAGTTTCTTACCATTCTTTTGTGCATAGCTATATGCTTCAATAATATCTTGGTTCTTCAAAATGTCACCGCTCTGACAAGCTTTGTTAATCTTAACGAGGTCCTGATAAACAATACGACCTGCACCTATATTCAAGTGACCAACCTCAGAGTTACCCATCTGACCATCTGGCAGACCGACATCTTCACCTGAAGCCTGCAACTCAGAGTGTGCACTAACTGCGTTCAAATAATCTAAGTATGGAGTTGGTGTGTTATAGATTACATCACCCTTACCATGCTTACCGTTACCCCATCCATCAAGGATCATCAATAAAGCTTTCTTTGCCATAATTATTCCTTTATTTTTGTTATTATCTTCGTTTATTACCTATTTTTATTATTGTTACTGCAAAGGTACGATAAAAGAATAAGATGGGGGCAAAAAGCCGTTGGAAATTTGAAAATGAAAGCTATAGAATTAGAAGTATAGGATTATTCAGCCCTTTGATTCACTGTTTGAAAGCATAACGCAGCAACATCAAAGTACATTGTTACCTTTTTCTTCCTTCGTGCTAATACTCCGCACGGTTGGTGCTCATGGCTAACACCAACCGTGTTAAGAGTAAACACTAATCTTAATAATGACTAAATACTTTAAGTTAAGTGGTTATATTATGAGTAACTTTGTCTTATTGTAATCTGAAAATGACAGGTACAAGTTGCCAAACTCCTTGCTTCGGTCGTCTTTCCCACTCCCACGCTGGCATAAGTTTTAGTACGCGAAGTGCCTCTCGGTCGAGGAATGGATCTACAGAACGCATAACCCTAAACAGGCAGCAACAACCTGAAGGGGTCACAAAGAACTTTATAATAACCTTTCCCGATATTGAGTTTTCTGCCAATTCAGGCGGATATTGAAGATTTGATGCGATAAATTCAAAGAGATTACCTGGAAACGAAGGTTTCAATCCCTCAACAGTTTCAAACATCTTTGCACCTAAGGTATCCACATTCAAGGTGTCATTACAAGGATCAAAAGCTGGTTCACCACAACAAGGCTGCTCTATTTGTTCCTTTTTCTTCGATTTCATCGTTCTTTTATGCTTCTGTGCATTGATATTACTAACGACTACAAAACTTAAAAACAGGACTAACAACAGTTTTTTCATCATAACCGTAGACTTTTATTGTTGAACTTTTTGCTTCTTAAAATAAACTGGCAAGACATACCAAGTACCACTTCCTTCCATAGAACTCATATTCCATTTTGGCATTAACCTCAATACTCTTAATGCCTCAGCATCGAAAGATGAATTCAACGAACGGAGGACCTTAAATTGAGAACAGCTACCGTCGCGGTCTATATAGAACTTGATAATCACCCTCCCTTCAACGTTCTTATTCTTACGACCGGCTGGCCATACAAGGTGAGTACGGAAGAATTGTTGGATATTACCTGGGAAAGATGGCATTGGAGGAATACAACAGATAATCTTCTCGGGCATTTCTTTTTTCACTTTTAAGGTATCGATTGTATCTTTCCGAACCTCATTTTCATAAGATTTCATCGACATATTCTTCTGTTGGGCAGTAACAGTTCCTGCCATACAGCTACTAAGTAACATTGAAAATAATACTCGTTTCATCATATAAACCTTTTATTTTATTCTCCTTTACAGCTACTAAACGCAGCCTTTCGAGAGATTATTATAAACAAACTCTTTGCTTTGAAGAGTCTTTCGAACATTCTTAATTTAAAACCTGCGCCAACGCTTAAACGCAATCACGCCGCCGCAGGTTTATGAAATGCAGATGACATATATTTGAACTTATTGTCGATGCAAAGGTAAAGAAGAATATAATGCAATGCAATAGCCCCATTAGAGTTGACACATGTAAAAACAAGTTTACATTTGACTATCAATAATTTACAACTAACAACTTCACTTCTTTGACACAATAAAGCTTATAAAAGTTCCCTCGTTTTCGCACTTTACCAAGCTTTAAGATAGCTTTTCGTCCCCTTTCCTCCCACCCTAATTTGGCAATACGCAGTAGAATGTGTATCTTTGCAAATATGAACAAAAAACCGATTTTATTACTGATTACTCTTTTGACTTTGCTTTCATGCAGCCAAAGAAAACTGCCTAACTATCCTGCAACAGACGAAGGTATCACTCGGATGAGGCTCGATAGCGCTGCTTTCTTCATGGCTAAGCATGACACAAGGAATGCGATGTATCAGCTAAAATCGGCAGAAAAGCACCTTTTCAACGTAACAGAAGACTCTTTGAAGTTTGCTACATACTATCATATTGCTCTATTGAATGCCCAAAATGGTGCTTATAAATTGGCACTTGACTACTTCGCCCATACTGCTCGCTATGCAAATGATAGTAAGAAGAGTCACAGACTGACGGATATTTACCTCGGTAAAGCCTCTGTTTTCAACCAAATCGGACAACATGACTCTGCTCTGCTGTACGTAAAGAAGGCTGAATCCTTCAAGCCTCGTATTCGTAAAGACCAAGAGAAGAGTATTAATCAACTGCGAACACGCATTGAAAAACATCAAATTTTATCGGTTTCACCGGAGAAAGATATTGAGATTGTACAGATACAAGACCGTTATGAAGTGGCTATCGCACAACGTAAAGCCTTGCAACTTCAACTCTATATAGCTTATCTTGTTATCATCTTGATACTCCTTACATCTGGTATCGTTGTATGGTTCCGCCGTCGTATGCGCCAACAGCTACACACCTATCGCAGACAACAAGAGATGACAGAGCAGAATATTCAGCAGTTACTCCGACGAAAAGATGCAACGATAGATGAGATGAAGGCTGAAGTTGACAGTAAAATCAATCAGTTAGAACAGTTGAAACAGAAAACTCCTACACATAATGGAGATACAAAAACAGCCGATTCCATCGAACAAACTAAGTTGGGAATAGACGCGCTCTATACCATTCTAAAAGGTGGAAATATCTCACAGATGGGTAAACGTGAACAGCAGGCTCTCAACGCTATTATGCCTAACTTCGATTACGACCTTGCTTATATCCTCAATAATCCCCGCTATGCGTTCACTCCTAAGGAGACATTCTACTATATAATGGAACACAACGGGATGACCGACGAGCAGAAAGCCGATGCCTTCTGTTGTACGTCACAAGCCATCAGATCGATTAAAAGTAGAATGAAAAAGAAGATGGAAAAGTCACAAGAAGAACTTCCTGAAGCAGATATAGAACTTGAAGAAGAGGACTAATCAGCCTTATGATTAACAACACCTTCATCATTAAGTTATAACGATCCGATACACAGGAGACTATTTGATGAAGGTAGGTTTGATGGTCCTCTCAACCTATGAGCCTCAAGTAGACTTCTTGAACTGACGCCTTCGCCAACATATATCAATAAGGAGGAGCCTCTCATTCTTTAAGAAGAGTAGGAAATACCCCTACATCTTCTTTGCAGCATACTCACCCATCGCCTTATAACCAGCAGGATTCGGATGTAACCAATCACCAATCTGCCATTCTTTACGCAAGCGGTCGGGTGATGACGGATCACGCATGAGTGCATCAAAGTCGATGAAACCGTCGATTTCATGGTTTGTTCTTATCCATTCGTTCACAGTCTTACGTGCTGCATCACGTGCCTCTGTAAAGTAACCCTTGCAGCCATTAAAAGGAGTTATCGTACCCATATAGACCTTCAAGCCACGTTGGCGAGCCTTCTTAATCATCACTTGATAGGCTTCTATCAACTGGCGAGCAGTTTCTTCTGGATTGGTTGACGTACCGATATCATTAATAGCCTCGAAGATAATTACTGCACGAAGTCCTCTTTGTCCCAAGATATCACGATCGAAACGTTCCTTTCCTGGCTGTCCTAAACCCACAGAGAGGATACGATTATCCCCAATACCAAGATTCAATACACCCGTTTTCGGACTCTTCGACTCATGTTCTCCATTCAGTACGGCAGACATAAAATCAGGCCAGCGGTCTTGTGCATTTGTCACACAACCCTTTCCATCGGTAATACTATTACCAAGGATAGCCACACTGGAAGCAGAGGCATCAAGAACATCAATAGCAGAAATATTAAACCAATGGTCCTCTTTGAAAGCTGTTGAGAAATCAGTATTAGCATTTGTCACACCACGTAATATATAAGATGTAGTACGCGAACCCATGTGAACAGTAGGTTCTTTTGGTGCTTTAAGATAGTTAATCGTAATTGACAAACGCTCCAATGGTTGTAAATCGAATTTCAACGCATCTGAAAAGGCGGCCTTACCAGCAGGTATCGTTACCCGACGTTTATTATTAAAACGGAGATACTTTGCTGAATTCTTCTGTATCTCTGACCCTTCTCCAGCCTTTGCAATATAAACACTGGTAATCTCAACAGGCTCCGAAGACAGTTCATTACTCAACTGCAAACGAATAACAGGACCACCGATACTCACCTTCACGACCTGTCGCACGGAGCGATTCGTCATCTGGTTATTATAAGGCATAAAACCCTTATCAACTGTCTGTGGCGCACAAGCCCATGTACCTACCCAACGTTCTTGCTGTGCATAAGCGTTGAATGTGATAAAAAACAATAAAACGAATAAAATCTTACGTGTAAACATTGTCCTGAATTTTAAACCTCCCAAGCCTCTCGTACTACCTCTAACTAAAAGAGAACATATTTCTATTGATGAAAGGTTGATGATAAATAATGATGTTTTGTTATGAATAATAAAATAAAGAATGATTTTCCTACTTCTGCAATAATTGGTTTGACGAATCAATAAGGCTTTCTATTTCCGCTCTCAGATATGCCTTAAAACCATCACCCTCTATGATTTCTATATCTTTAAAGAGTCCGAGAACGAAACGACCTAAACCACGATAATCGCATACTTCTATATCTAAAAGCCAGGAGCCATCCGCATTCGGAGTAATATAATGCGCCCCTTGTGGGTATTCTTCCTTAAAAAGGTTATGTGATAACTGTCCTAAACGTAACTTCACACGATATCGTTCCTCACTACTAAACATAAAGATATCCGTAAACACCTGCCTATGCTTGTCTTCATGAAGCCAAGGTGTGTCTAATATCTCCACACTCGTCATGCGAGAAATCTTAAATGTCTTATTTTGTTTTGACACCAATTCATGACAGCGTACATCCTCATTATTATGCAACAAAAGGAAAGGCTCTACAAGACGATCCTTAACAGAGTGACTATGTGGACTTGAATAACCAATTAAATGAACCGTCTTCTTCTCTGCCATCGCCTTGCGTAGCAGTTTCAGGTTACTCTCCATTTGGCGACGAATGGGTGACTCTGCAGACACAGAGAAGTTATAAGAACTTTCCAACTTCTGCCTTAGCTGGTTCACCATCTCACTATCATTACCAGCCATTGTCAGTACACTATGTATCGTCTTCACATCCTTATCTGTAAACTGAATCGTTTGCAACAGCTGTGTGAAGAAAGGAGAGCGACGGTCAATATGATAATAACCCTCATTCTTGAATACGATAAAACCTGCATGCTTGATGAAGTCGAGTAGGTAATAGAAATTTCTACGCGACAAATTCATCCGCTCACACAGTTCTTCAACCGTATAATTGCGTCCATCAGACAATAGAATCAAGAGTTCTAACTGCTTCTTTAATTTATCGAATCTCATTCTTACAATGAATAGACATATGATATATAACGCAGAAACAACACTTTTATTAATCTCTACAGCACTTTTTTATGCCGAATCATATCTAACCACTGACACTATCCTCTATAACAAAAGACTCTTCTCATAGCAAGATATAATGATTCCCTACCAAGAGTGATATATTTATGCAACGTACAAGAATAGTTTTATTTTGATTTGCTGTCACTTTTAACATTTCACATAACTCCATTGTAAACAAACGAGTTAGACAAGTACTTTGGATGACAGGAATGACAGGAAATTTAGTTTTAGAGAGGCAAACAGTCTTCTCGGTAATAAAACAAAATATGTTTAGGTGCTAATAAACGATTTGATTAAAAAACAAAGAAAGGCAGAAAGAAACCTGTTCTCCCTGCCTTTACATTTATAATAACATAAGACTTATTCGTTCCTCACAAGATCATTATAATCAATTTCGTTCTGTGGAATTACCCAAGTCCACTTATTTCCGTAGTCTACAGCAATTGTTTTTGCAACAGCTACGTGTGCATTACCACCTTGAGCAAATGAGTGGCGAACAACAGGAATGTTCCAACGTTTGTAATCACTCCATGCAAAACCCTCACCCCAAAGTTCGACCTCACGATAATCCTTAATTTCATCAAAGAGGTCAGTACCAGTCTTCGTACATGTATAGCTTGCGTTACGACCAGTTGTAGCATTCAGCTTAACCAATGCAGCCTGTGCATCAGCAGTGTTACCCAAGAAGTAATTAGCCTCAGCCTCGATGAGCACCATCTCACTTGAACGGATGAAAGGAAGATAACTAACACCTGGCTTTGCTGTTACCCAGAACTTCATTTGGCCATCCAAATAGATATAGCCTGATGCGTAAGCAGCAGAGAGACCAGATATCTGGTGCTTCTTAACGATAGAGTCAGCCTGTGCCTTAACACTCTTATTACCCGACCCTAAGATTCCATAGGTCTGGTTTACCTGTGCATTGTCATTAATATTAATACTACGGAACTTATCTTCAGTTATGAAGAGTTGCTTACGAGCATCATTATTAGGAATACGAGTAATCAACTCATGACCGATAGTACCAGCACCCGTACTCTGACTACTTGCATAGTAACCATTACAAGCACCCTGTACACCATAAGCCCAATACCAGTTCTGTTCACTTGCATCACCATAGCTACCGAAAATCCACTCATCATTTGGCTTATAGAAACCAGTTGCGTATGTATCACCAGTCATCAAAGGACGGTTACTCTGCGCCAATTTAGCCTGTGCCAAAGCTGTAGCATAGTCCTGACGAGTCAAAGCAGCACGTGCATAAACAGCGTGAGCTGTATTCAAATCAGGAATCCAACACTCTGCAGTTGAACGTGTAACACCACTTTCTGTAAAGAGCGTGATAGCATCCTGACAGTCCTTATAAATCTGAGCATAAGTCTCAGCAAGCGTAGAAGCCTTCAGATCACCCGTAGAAGTGTCAAGGCGCAATGGCAATCCCTGAGAAGCGCCATTGTTACTATCCTGCCAACGATAGCAATAGTAATGTACTAACTTCTCATAAGCATATGCACGGAAAGTCAATGCCGAAGCCTTGATAAACTTCCTATCTGCCTCACTACCCGTAGCATTATCAATGTTTGCAAGGAGTGCATTTGCATTATTGATAATCTGATAATAGTATGCCCACGCATAAGAATCATATATCGATGTAGACCTATAGTGGAACTCTTGGTTATGGATAGGAGCCCAACCAGAAGCATAACGGTTATAGTTATAATTCTGACTTGGAAGATTCTCATATAGACGCATAATCGCATTCTCACCCGCAAATCCTTGACCATAGTAGGCCTGCTGTACAGTCATCGTCTTTGCGATACCATTCAAGGTATTACGTGCATTACTTGTTGTAGCGTATGCTGCAGAAGGCTCAGCCGACTCTGCTGGTGATACATTAAGATAATCACTGGAGCAAGATGCTGTCATTGTAGCTACAGCAATTAAAGCCCCTGCGGTGAATTTATTTATTGAATATTTCATATTATTCCTTTTTTAAATTCTACAATATTAGAGATCCACTGTCAAACCGAAGTTGAACACACGTGCAGAAACATAAGTATCATCACTTCCTCCAGCAAAGCTATACTGTGGGTTCAAACCCTTACGGCTTGTGAGTGTGAAGAGGTTCTCAACACCAGCCTTTACAGAAACGCCACCAAGCCCCCACTTTGTTACCAAAGCCTTTGGCAAACGATAAGTGAGCATAATATTCTTCATAATGAAGTAAGAAGAACTTGTCAACCAACGGTCACTAACCGCATTGTTATCAACACTTCCGTTGAAGTCAAGGATAGGTGTACCATTAGGATCGATACGATTAGCAGAAGTAGCTGTCATACCATCAGGAGCACCGCTCCAAGAGTTGAGCACATCTCTATGAAGTGCTGATGCAGAAGAAGCTGAACTTGTAGACATCAAAGATCTGTAAGAACCGTCCATTGTCTTACCACCAAGGCTATAAGTCATCAACATAGACAAGCTCAAATCCTTCCAACGAAGGTTAGAACCAAATGAGCCATAGACAGAAGGGAGAGCTGTACCCGCCCACTTACGGATTGCTTGAGAAGTAGACGTAGTGTACTTTGTTCCGTTGATTTCGACGAGGTCACCTGCTGCAGAAGCAGCCGCCTCCTTTTCTGGATCAAGGTCATAGAGAGACTTACCCGTCATCTGATCAACACCTACAAAGTGATAGGTGTACCACTCATAAGCAGAGTGTCCCTCTGAATAATTCTGTTGACCATGTAAGATATCTTTTCCATTAGGCAACTTGAGCACCTTATTCTTCAATGTAGTAGCATCGAATGAGAGGTTCCATGTCCAATCCTTAGAGCGTACAACATCACCACTCAACATAATCTCGAATCCACGGTTAGAGATAGTACCAATATTCTGATACTGTGTAAGGTTCTCAATAGTCTCATTATCAAAGAATGAGCCTGCTGACAATGGGAAACGAACCTCAAAGAGCAAGTCCTTAGAACGCTTATCGAAGTAGCCCAAACTAAAGTTCAAACGGTCAAAGAGCGTACCCTCAACGCCAAAATCAAGTGTCTGAGTTGTCTCCCACTTCAAGTCGAGAGCAGCCAACTTCTTACGTACCAAAGCAGGGTTACCACCATTTTTAGTAATGTAATACAATGCCTGATAACCATAGTAATTAACAGCAGCATCGTTACCAACTTCACCGTATGATGCACGAGCACGCAAAGCATCAACCCACTTCACGTCCTTCATGAAGTTTTCTTTCTTAATGTTCCAGTTTACACCAGCTGAGAAGAAGTTACCCCAACGCTTATCTTTATGGAACTTAGAAGAACCATCGCGGCGGAGAGAGAAGTCTACGAAGTACTTCTCATCATAGTTGTAACGCAGACGACCAAGATAAGACTCTGTTCTATAATCCTCAAAATAGCCTTCTGTATCAGAGTTTAGGACGAAGTTACTCAACGCACGCAAACCTTCGATAGCTGCGTTCGTGTTCATCACACGAGCATATTTCTTGTTCCAGCTATAGTTCTCATGTCCGAGGAGAACGTCAACATGGTGAAGATCAAAATTATGTTCCCAGTTCAGAAGTTCCTGTCCTGTATAGGAGATATACTGGTAAGAACGCTCAGTCAGACGACCATTATTAGAAGCACCATCGCCAATAACAGGGTTATTATAGGTCTGGCGGTTTGTTGTCGCATGGTTCAAGTCTACTTTTCCTGTCAAAGAGAATCCGTATGGTAAAGTAATCTTTGTATAAATCAAACCGTCCAAAACGTTTCTACGAACGCGGTCCATGTCCATTGTCATCTCGTATGGGAGGTTACGATTGTTAAGATACTCAGATGTGGTATCATACTGCTTATTACCTTCTGCGTCCAAAGCGTATGTACCATCAGCATTATGCAAATAAACAGGATAAACAGGAGCCATGTAACGAGTTACATAGAATGGGTTAGCATAGTAACTACCATTGGCACTTGAATTATAGCTTCTTACAGAAGAAGTACCAGAGAGGTTCAAACCTAATTCGAGCCACTTGTTGGCTGTATATTGTGTATTAATACGACCAGTAAAACGCTCATAGCCTGAGTTCAAAGTGTAACCCTGCTCATTCAGATAACCAGCAGAAGAGTAGATATTGTACTTATCGCCTGCTACACCAGCAGAAAGGCTATACTCTTGACGATGACCAGTACGCTCAACCGCTTTCTGCCAATCAAGGTCATCATAGCCAGGACGAATAGAAGCAATTAGCTTACCATTTGAATCAAAGAGAGCATTATCAGCAGCATCATAGATATTACGCTTCACATAATCAGGCACCAAGTGCTGGGTTGCATAAGTTCCAGCTGCAGCATCTGTAGAAACGATACCACCTGAGAGCGCATAATTCTTCATTGCTACCCAAGAAGCTTCCATCCATTCGTTTGGACCTAAACGGTCATACTCTGGGATACCACGTCTGTAGAAACCTTGGTCCATCTTCAAAGAGATATTTGGCTTAGAAGAGAACTTAGCCTTCTTTGTTGTAATCAAGACAACACCATTAGCCGCACGATTACCATAAAGAGCGGCAGAAGAAGCATCCTTCAAAACAGACATAGACTCGATGTCGCCAGGATTTAACTCGGCAATATTACCATCAAATGGAGTACCATCAACGATATAAAGAGGCTGGTCAGCACCACTTACCAATGTACCTACACCACGGATATGAATCTTAGGTGTAGCACCAGGTTCACCATAAGAGTTATTTACCTGTACACCAGGAGCAGAACCTTCCAGTGCACCCGTTACCGTAGTACTAATACGATCAGAGATTTTCTTAGAGTCGACAACGGCAACAGAACCTGTAATTGATTGACGTTTAGCTGTACCATATGCCACAACAACGACTTCATCAAGATTCTTGTCATTCGGATTTAAGGTAACTTTCATGTTGTTTGAAGCTGTAACAGTCTTTGATGCCATACCAACATAAGACACCACCAACTTAGCTCCTGCAGGTGCTGAGAGACGGAATTTACCATCAATATCAGTTACAGTACCGTTCTGAGTTCCAGACACAAGGATAGATGCACCCACAACAGGCTGCCCATCACTTGAGGAAACTACAGTTCCGCTAATCTCTGTCTGCGCCAGCGCTGTTCCTAAACTTAGGAATAGACCGACTAAAAACATCATTAGTCTTTTTTCCATAAATTCTCTCTTTAATTAATATAATAAATAAACTATTTCAGACTCAAACTATTAATACGTAAGGTATTACAAATTGCATACAATCATGGTACAGATATTTTTTAACACAGCACAAAGATAGTACACCGCTTTTAAAGTTCCAAGTGGAAATGAAATATTAATTAATATTTTCACATTTATTAATATTTCATTTTTACGAAACGTCATATTATTGCATGAAAATAAATTAATTATTATATATAACAACACATAAAACAGCATATTGTAAGTATTACACTTCCTTTCCTTATTAAAGATTAAAATATAATTAAGTATAGAGAGATAAAGTAACTTTAGAGCCAAATCTGCCATTAAATCGTAATAGCGATTATTAATATTAATCCAAACGAGCAATATCACCCGATTTTTAGAAGAAGTAAATAACTTAACAAACCTACTTACTAACAATAAAATAAGCTTTTTCTAACAATGAGTTACGCACAAACAACTAACATATTACAAGGTGTTTAGCACTCCGCACCATTGGTGCTAAGGCTTAACACGGTTGGTGCTGACCCTTCGCACCACATGTGCGCAATGACATATGTTTAGTCCCTAATGACCGATTGGGGTTCAAAAACAGAAAGAAAGAATCCTTATAGCATATTATAAGGTATAAAGAATATCTTCATTAGGGAATTGTTTACAAGACAACATAAACAATATATAAAAAAATAAGGACTTAACCTTACGTTTACAATGATAGAACTACAAAGAATGTAAAGTTATCCTACTGAAGGCATGTAAAGAAAAGTGGGTCTTCAGAATTTTGGAGTGATAACAATCCGTCTAAGCTTAGGTCTCTGGCGAAATGTCACACAGAGGGACGGAGAGTACGGAGGAATATCAAAGTAGGCACTGGTAGGCACGGAGGCACCGCCGGTGCATGGAGCGACGGAGATAGTTTGCCAATTCTGTTAGCAATTTATATACAAAGCGTTCATACCAAAAGAATTATTAGAAATCTGTACGCTATACCTCCGTCGCTCTTTGTGCCATCGGCACCTCCGTGATATTGCCTTTATCTCCGTCCTCTCCGTAGCTCTGTGTACCTTATTATATAAGCGTTTTAATTTATCACTCCATATTTCGGAAGAACCAGAAAAGTTGCAAGTCAATTGATTGAGAAGGATGGAGTCACAAACAGACTTCACTCAAATTGAATCATAAGACAAACCCCACTATAATATAGTTACCTAACAGATTGTAGGTTCTTATCAGCATCTTGTCTGTCTTTGTAACTTGATGTTAGTACACTATGCTGGTGTTACAATAACAGACAAGATGCTTGACAATACAACAAAACCTGTTTAGAATCATATACTCAATTAGGTTTAGAAGTCAAAAGAGAGCTGCCCGTCACCCAAAAGGTTATAACTTTTGCGATGATAAGGTGTGATACCATGTTCACGAATAGCCTGACGATGCTTCTTCGTTGGATAACCCATATTTGACTGCCAGTCATACTGCGGATATTCCTCTGCCAAGGAGAGCATGTAATCATCACGATAAGTCTTGGCAAGAATTGAGGCTGCTGCAATGGAAAGATACTTCCCATCTCCTTTAACTATGGTTGTTGAAGGGAGATCTTGGTAAGGCTTAAAACGATTACCATCAACGATAACCGCTTCTGGACGTACCTTCAACTGGTCCAACGCTCGATGCATAGCCAAGAAAGAGGCGTTGAGAATATTTATCTTATCTATCTCTTCAGGCGTAACGATACCCACTGCCCATGCAATAGCATCTCGCTCAATTTCTTCACGAAGTGCATAACGTTTCTTAGCCGTCAGCTTCTTAGAGTCGTTTAACAACTCATTCTGATAATCGGGTGGTAGGATAACGGCTGCAGCATAGACACTTCCAGCAAGGCATCCTCTGCCTGCTTCGTCGCAGCCAGCCTCTATTAGGCTTTCATAATAATGACTTTTCAGCATGAGCAATAGGTTTTAAAAGTTAAAGAACCTTTCGTTTTAATTTTATATAACAAATATTTTTTGCAGAGTGAACATTCATTGCACAATACACAACTACTTTTGCAAACGTAAACCAAGGAATGTTTTACACATCATTTATATATAGCAACAATTAAAGAACAAAGAATATGAAAAAAGAATTGATTCTCACAGAGCGTAACGCATCGTACAACGAGCTTAGTCGTTTCTTCACAGACGCAGCAGCATGGTTACAAACTCCAGTGGAGTGGCTACGTAATTATTACAGTTCTGTCCTCGAACGGGAAGTGAGTAGCAAGCAGGCTTCGTATATCACGCAAGCCCAGTTGGCTTTGATTCTGACTATATTCCCGATTGTTTCATCATTACTATTACAAGGAGTCTTCCTTACTTGGTTTTTCTTCAGCCTTTATAAGTGCAAGAAGGGATAAGAACCTCAGTGTACACCTTGTATATCTGCAAGAAAACAGGCGTTCATAAGCGTAATGAAACGCATATAAACGCCTGTTTGAATCTACTTATTTCCTTAAAACATCATTGCAATACGCTTGATACCTGCTACCAAAGCATCCACTTCCTCACGTGTGTTATATAATCCGAAGGAGGCACGAACAGTACCAAGGATACCAAGGCGATCCATCAAAGGTTGTGCACAATGATGACCCGTGCGGACAGCAATACCTAACTGGTCGAGCAATGTACCAAGGTCCATGTG
>FLSG01003694.1_pt1 | contig 17419 bp, 14 predicted proteins | sample 1550511 | NCBI WGS metagenome assembly FLSG01 (sample SAMEA4031768, study PRJEB14383) | metagenome | biome: human; feature: oral; material: saliva | place: Philippines | collected 2014
GATGTGCCTCCAATCCTTATATTATTGGTGGCAACTCTCTCGATGTGCCTCCAATCCTTATATTATTGGTGGCAACTCTCTCGATGTGCCTCCAATCCTTATATTATTGGTGGCAACTTACTTGATGTGCCTCCAATCTTTATAAAGATTGGTGGAAAAATAGTTTATTTTCCAGTTAAGAAAACTATTCCTGTTACTATAACGTCCCAATCAAGTTTTACACTTAGGAAAAAGAAAGATTCCGCAAAACCACGATAATGGCTTTGCGGAACTTTACTTTCTTTATTAGCTATTAAATTTATTAGCCCAAAAACTCAAATACTTCTTGTCGGTTATATAAATTCAATACTTTCTCACAGGCATATTGCGAAACAATTGCGGCAAGTGCTGGAACAATAATCCAAAAAATAAGTGCCATAATCGGTGCTTGCCCTCCTTCAATCGCTGCAAAAGGCCCTACCAAACCTACTAAACCAAAACCCGCAGAGGACGGCGTTCCTGTAATCCCCAAAAGCGCAACTGGCAGGGCAGAAACAATCGCTGTGAAAAAGCACGGTACCAAAATTATTGGTTTACGGAATAAATTGGGCATCATCATTTTCATTGCGCCTAAAGCAATCGCAATAGTAATTCCTGATTTATTGATTCGCCATGAATTAACCACCAAAACAATCGTAGTTGCACCCACGCCCATTGCTGCAGCTCCTGCAGCGACTCCATCTAACTGAATCGCTAAACCAATTGCGATAGTTGAGATTGGAGAGATAATCAACAGAGCAAATGAACAAGAAATCAAAATACTCATTAGAACAGGTTGTAAAGTCGTAAATGTATTAATAGCAGTTCCAATAGCTGCAGAAATAGCTGTAATATATGGATATATATAAAGACCAATTAAACTCGCCCCTGTACCAACAACGATAGGAGTACCTATAATTTCAACCGAACCAAATTTATCTCCGATGAGTAAAATCAAACCTACAGCAACTGCCGCAGTTATCATTGTATTGATAATATCACCTGTACCAGCGCCAATAAACGCTCCTGCTTCATCATTAAATTGGATGGAACCAGAACCAATCAAAGCTGCCACACCGACAACAGACATCCGCATAGGATTTAAATTAAATTGTAACCCAATCAAAAAACCAATAACTGCAGGTGTCGCAATTTGGAAAAGTTCAGTTGTCTGCGTCCAAGTAACTGCAAATGAATTATCACCAAACGCACCTAAAATGACAGATAATACCGCATTGGGAATCAACCCAACAATAATTCCTGTTGCTGTTCCTGCTAATATTTTATTCAAAAACCTTTTCGGTGTTAGTGCTTCTTCCATAATTTTCGCTTCCTTTCAATTCCTATAAATTTTCTCAAACTTCATAATAAGCCTTCTGCTATTTTCTAGAGTTAAATTGAAAATTTTCAGAATTTTTATTTATCGATTATTATAACGAAAGCAAATTTAAATTGCAATAGAATTGTCTGAAAATAATGAATATACAGATAATTTTTCAACTAATAAGCGCTTTCCTATGAAAAGTCAAAAAATCCCGCCAGTATACCACTGACGGGAAAGGAGTTAAAATGAAAAAGTGTTTATTAGGGTTGTTTCGTTGGTATATTTATAATGTAACGAAGAAATATGAATAAATTGTGATAATTATTTTCTAAAAGCATTAAATTTATCCTATTTCATTTCCACTTATAAAAAAGAGCGTTGAGAAAGAATCTTGGAGAATTATACACAATGTGTTTTGTGTGCCCAACGCTCTTTATTTATTAATGATATCACTTACAAACCTAAAAAGATAGCACGTTTTTTAAATTAAAAACATAAATTATCACGAACATTGGACAAACAAGTTTATTTGGATGTTACAAAGAAAATAACGTGCAATTTAGATATTGTTTAATAAATAATAATTGGTGCTTTTTTGTCATACAATTTTTTATTCTTCTTCGGTGATTTGTTGGTAAAACAGTTCTGCTAAGGCTTCTGATCCGTTTTCGTCTGGATGAATGCCATCAGGGAAATATTCTGAATGATTCTGCATTTCTTCGTAGACATCAACAAATTCCAGATTGAACTCATTAGCGGTTTCTTCTACCACATCTCGCACGTTAATAACAACGCCTGGATCAATAGAACCACTGACCACATCATTTTCAATAAAAGCTGGCGGTGGTGAGGCTAAGATAATACTAGAAACACTTGTTAGGTCCTGATAGTTTTTAAGAAGCGCTTCATATTCCTCTTTAAATTGATCTGCGCCATTCCAATTAGCTGCCTTCGTATCATTTGTTCCCAACATGATAATAACAATCTCTGGATTAAAATCTAAGCTTTCTTCATACTCTTCTGTTGTTTCATAAGGGAAATCGCTAGAAGATTGGGCAGCGTAATTTGACACGCCAAAATTGCGCACTGCATAGCCCTCACCTAGTAAGTTCTCTAATTGTTCAGGATAAAAATCGCCTTCGGTGGCTGCAATATACATATCATAGGTAATACTATCGCCTACAGCCGCAATCCGTGTATCACTAGCATCTACCTCTTCACTCTCATTATCAGGACTTGACCTAGCATTAAAGTAAAATATGCCAGCAAAAATTATGACAAGCAGGAGTAAAGTAAATAAAACGATATTCATCCATTTTTTTCTGAATAAGTTTTTCATAGAATAGCTCCCTTTTTATATAAGGATACACAAATTTACTTACTTTTTAAACAAATCAGCTAAAAAAGCTAAGATAAACATTTTCTGTTTACCTTAGCTTATACTAACATCCTTGTTATTGCGTCAATTTTATAGCTTAAAATTCATTAAATTCTGAGCTAGAACTGAGTCGAAAATTCCATAATTGGCATAACCTGCCTTTAGTACTGCATGGACTGCCGCAGCTTTTTTAGCGCCACCCGCAACCAAAATAGAGTACTCTTTCTTTTTCAATTCTGTCAATTCAATGCCCACTGTACGATGATCTAATTCATAATTAACTATCTGTCCCTGTTCATCAATAAAACGTGATACAATGTCGCCTACAGCTTCATTTCGTAGTTTTTTCTTTTGTTTTTCATCTAAATAGCCCAAATTAAAAAGTAAAGCATCCTTACGCACAGAACCAACTGTAAACAACGCAATATTAGCTTTTTTTCCGAGATTCAGAATTGATCGAATAAAACGATCTTGTTCGACAAATTCTTTGGTGGTCCGTTCATCAAAAAAAGTCGGTAGAGGTAAATGTTGCGCCTGGGCATTAAAAGCATTGCCTAATTCATTAATACTTTCATAAGCATAAGTTTTTTCGTGTCCAAAACTAAAACTTCCCTTTAACTGAACGGTTTGAACACCTGTGATCTCCTGCTTTTCTAAATGGGATGTCACCGCATGAATCGTTTTGCCCCAGCCAATCCCAATAATATCTGTCGGTTGTACAATTTTTGTTAAATACAAGGCAGTATAGGCACCCAGTCGGTCAAGCATTGTCTTTTGTGATTGATACTGGTCAGGTACAACTTGAATATTTGCTTCATACTTTTCGCTCAAAGCTTCTGCCAAAGTTTGAAAATCGACAAAAGGATTTTCTACCTTAATTTTAACCAAACCTTCTTCTTTAGCAATTTGTAAAGACCGTGAAATCGTTGGACGGGACACCTGCAACTTTTCTGCAATCGCTGTTTGGCCTAAATTTTCTTCATAATAAAGCTTGGCAATTGTCATCGCTTGTTTTAGTTTGGCATTTTCATCCTTTTTTGTCATTTTTCCACCAACTTCTAAATCAATTCTGACAAAAAGCTCTTTCCTTTAGCCGTTCCTTCTACATTAAAGTTGTCTAATACTGTGGCCCCAAGATCCGAGAAGGTATCTCGTACGCCTAAACTCCCATTTTTTTCCATACTTGGAGAATATGCTAGAAGGGGTACTTGTTCTCTCGTATGATCTGTTCCCTTAAATCCAGGGTCATTTCCATGATCCGCTGTAATCAGCAATAAGTCATCTTCTTTTAATTGTTCTAAAACAGTAGCTAAACGTTGATCAAAGTCCATTAAAGCTTGTCCAAAGCCAATCGGGTTACGACGATGACCGTACATCGAGTCAAAATCTACCAAGTTGACAAAACAAAATCCATCAAAATCTTGTGTCATCACATGATCGACATGGTCCATACCATCCATATTATCTTCATTATGATAAACCTCGTCTAGGCCATTTCCAGAGAAAATATCACTGATTTTCCCTATACCGATCGTTTTTATATCATTTTTTTGTAAGTAATCCAAATCCGTTTGGCCTGTTGGCTCTAATGAGTAATCATGGCGATGAGAAGTTCGGGTAAAATTATCCTTATTTGTGCCTACATAAGGTCGAGCAATTACACGCCCTAGTGTATATTTCGGGCCATTAACCAAGCTACGAGCATACTCACAGATTCGGTATAATTCGTCTAGAGGAATCACTTCTTCGTGCGCTGCAATTTGTAAAACAGAATCTCCAGAAGTATAAATAATCAGATCTCCTGTTTCTAATTGGTGTTCCCCTAATTCTTCAATAATTTTTGTACCTGAAGCTGGACGGTTTCCTACAATTTTACGACCGGAAAAATCCGCAATTTTAGCTAATAATTCATCCGGAAATCCTTCAGGGAAAAAATCTAATGGTTGAGTAACAGGAAGTCCCATCATTTCCCAATGGCCATCCATACTATCTTTACCGGCTGAAACTTCTGTCATTTTGCCATAATAACCCAGAGGATTGTCAACTGCAGGAACACCTTCAATAGCTTTTTCACGCAAATTTGAAATTCCCATTTTTTGTAAATTAGGCAATGCAAGTTTTCCTTTATAAGCTTCACCAATATGTCCTAAAGTATCCGAACCTACATCACCAAACTTATCTGCATCCGGCGCAGCACCTGTTCCTACTGAGTCTAATACAATCGTAAAAATACGTTTATAACTCATTTATTGTCTTCCTCCTTAAGCCAAAATTTTCTTGGTCGCACTAACACCTAGACGACTTGCACCCGCTTCAATCATTGCAACAGCTTCATCATAACTATGGATACCACCAGAAGCTTTCACGCCTAAACGATCACCAACTGTTTCGCGCATTAAGCGAACATCTTCTGTTTTTGCCCCAGCTGAACTAAAGCCTGTCGAAGTCTTAACAAAATCAGCTTTGGCACTTTCTGCTAATCGACAAGCTTTTACAATATGATCTGCATCAAGGAAAGAAGTTTCAATAATGACTTTTAATATTTTTCCATATTCGTGTACGACATTTGCAACAGCTACAATATCTCCTTCAACAGCTTCATCATTTTCGCTAAGAAGTTGGCCGATGTTAATCACCATATCGATTTCATCAGCACCTTTTTTGATCGCTGATTCGGCTTCTGCCACCTTAGCTTCTGTTGTCATCGCTCCTAAGGGAAAGCCAACGACTACACAAGTTTCAATATTAGTATCTGCTAATCTTTCTTTTACAAAAGAAGCCCAGTAAGAGTTCACACAAACAGCTGCTGTATTGAATTCTTTTGCCTCTTCACAAGTTTGTTGGATCTGTTCTTTAGTTGCGTTAGCTTGCAAATTTGTATGATCCAAATAAGCAGCCAATTCTTCTTTTTTCAATGTCATTTTCTGTATCCCCTTTCATTTACAAATAAAATAATAACAATGTTTTTTACAAATGTAAATGATATTGATGAAAATCTGTTCAAAATGTAGATAAAAACTTTAAAAAGCCTAGCAAATTATTTTGCTAGGCCAACTTTTTATCGAAAAATCTTAACTTCTTTTTTCGTCTCAACGGTGATACGTCCATTTTTAATCACATATAATCTAGTCGGAATATCGATAATCGCATCTTTTACCACTTTTGTATCAAGAAGGACAACATCCGCTTGATTTCCTTTTGCAATGCCATATTTTTTTAACCCAAGTGCTTTAGCTGGATTGCTTGTAATCATTGGTAGTACCGTCACTATGTCATCTGCGCCTCCTAAGTGAGCCGTGGGAATGGCAAGCATCGCACTTTGTAAAATATCCCCATTACCATAAGGCGTAAAGGCATTACGAATATTATTCGTACTAATAGAAACATTAAGTCCACTATCACGGAATTTACGAATCGGGGTAATCGCACGACGAACATTATATTCGTCATGACGTGCGCCTAAATGCAAATCAGTCGGTGGCAGAGAAATCACGTGAATATTGGCTTCTTTCATCAACTCAATGATAGGATATAATTTTTCATCTGGTAGAGCATGCATAGCAGTAAAATGTCCCACTGTCACGCGTCCTTGGTAGCCTTCTTCGATAGTCTTTTTACACAGATATTCAATAGAAATATTATCTGCTTCATCGCTAAAGTCCTGATGCAAGTCGATATCTTTATCATATTTTTTCGCGATTTCAAAAATTAAATCGATATGCTCATTAGCTGGCGCGTCGTTATATGGTATACCTCCAACAACGTCAGCGCCTTTTTCCATGGCTTCATACATCATCTTCTCCGTACCAGGTGCTTTAAAAATCCCTTCTTGGGGAAAAGCAACGACTTGGATATCAACCAAGTTTTTATATTCTTCCTTCAAATCTAAAATCGTATCAAAATCCGTAAAACCTTGGGCCGGATCAAATTCTGCGTGCGACCGAATAGCTGTCACGCCGTGAGCCACAATCATATCCAACACTCTTCGTGCACGATCATAAACATCTTCTTTGGTAAAGGTAGGTTTTAATTCTGCAGTAACCGTTATCGCTTCTTGTAAAGTTCCAGATTTATTAGGACGACGATCTGAAATTAACGCTTTATCCAAGTGAACATGACTTTCGACAAAACCCGGCACTAAAACACGCCCCTCTGCATCGATCTCCTTTTCTGCTTGCTCTTGTATATCTTCTGCAACTTGAGTAATCTTCCCATCATCAATTGCAACGTCTTGTAAAGGCCGATCATCTGCAATTCGAGCATTTTTAATCAATATATCCATTTGTTATATCCTCCTCTGATAAATTCTAAGTTATGCAAAAATAAACGAAATAATTAATAGTAAAACACTTGCTATACTAATCCATTTGACATTTCCTTTAACAATATCAAGGATCGGTAACTGAAAACCAGAAGAAAGAGCCTGCATTGTGATATTGACAAAACTCATTTGACTTCCCATACCAACGCCCATAGCGACAAAGCCCAAAGCAAGTGGCGAAAAACCTAAGGAAACAGCGACAGGTAAAACTAGCGTTAATACAGAACCAACGTAGGCTCCAGCTGGTACTCCGATGAGTATTCCAGTCAAGACAGCAACAGGCACCATAATGACTGTAGGCGCTGAACTAGCTAAACCAGCAATTACTGAAAATGTTCCAGTTTGTGCAATTACATTAATAAACGCCAAGAAAATACCTACTTGGAACAAACGTGTCAAAATATAAGTGGAACCATCGATCATAGCATCTACAGATTTATTTAAGGAAAAATCAGTACATAGATAAATTAAAAACAAAGTCACAATCATATAAAAAAGTGGAGTGAACAATTCGAAACCGATTACACTGTTAACTACAGGTCCTAGGATAACCGCAAACAATAAGAAAATAGCTGGAAAGGTAAACCGCCATAATTTGCCATTACTCATTTCTGCATATTCATCATTTTCCTCTTCTTTAAAACCGACACCTCGATGTTTTGTTCCCCAAAAATCTAAAATCATCGCAAGAATAACAAATAATATCCAATATGGACGCATTGTAGAAACATAACTAGCCACTTCAAATTCACCTAGTTGTGAAACAATACTTGATTCTAAAGAAGCAGGTGAAGTAGTAAAAGAAACCGCAGCTGCTAATGACATTGCCGCAATCAACTCTGGTACCACGCCAACAGCAGCAAAAGCTAAAGGTGCAATAACCATTGCGCTACCGCCGCCAATTCCTGACATATAAGTTGCAGCCGCAAGTAACACAACAATAAAGACAGCAACCCATTCTACTCTACCTTTTGTTCCTCTTTTAGCTAAAGTTAACGCTGCCGAATAGCCTCCTGATTTAAAAACAGCCATAGCAATTGCCGAATTGATAATAGGTACTGTAATCCCTAACATCGTCGGAATTGCTTCTAAAAGCTGTTCATTTGCTTCTGCTAAACCAATACTACCGATAATCATGGCGATAACGCCACCGACTAATCCAGCGATAACCATATCTACTTTCAAAAAAAGTAAAGCTAATAAAATAACTAAGGGCACAATAGATAATATCGCCATAAAACCAGTAGGTGCTTGTATATTTTCAATCTCTTCGGCAAATGTTGCAACTGGGAAAAGAAAAGTAATGGAAATCAAACTAAGCAATAACTTTGCAAGTCTTTTTTTGTTCATATTGGTTTCCTCCAATTTCAATTAGAAATATCTTTACTAACTAAATAGTGAAATGGCACCTCCTTCTTTCCTATAAGCAACATTTTTACTAAGTCTAACTTTAGCAAAAATAATAAAAAGATGTTATTTCTAATTATTATACCGTTATTTTTCACAAAAGTCACTTTTATATTTATATTTTAAATCGTTAAAAAACACAAATATATCCTTTTAATTATTGTTCTATATAGATTAGTCAAAACTAATCCATTTAATATAATTGTTATTTTATATATTTAAAATCGTTATGTAAATTAGCATCAATAGCGTGAACTATTTTAGTTTTAAAAAATTTAGAGCATAGCTACTTCCTTTTTGATACAGTTTACTGTAAAAATGGATAACTATACTCTAATTGATTAACTATTAAACCTTATTATAGATGTCTCGATCAATGGAATCTAAACGATTAGCTACCATCAGCGAAACAAAAACATCGTTATTCACGTTTACAATCGTTCTAAACATCCCTGCAAACCAATCAACGCCCACAAGCAGGGAAATTGATTCTAGTGGAAGCCCTAATGAAGTAGCTAAAAAAGTGGCGACAATTGCCGCACTACCAGGTACGGTGATTGTTCCTAAAGTCAAAAGAATAGATAAGCTCATACCTATAATAATATTTAAAGCAGATAGTTCTACTTCTGCACTTTGCTGCATGAAAAAGATCATTACGACATAATTCATCGCAGCTCCCGCACTTCCCATAGTCATTCCAATACTCATAGTAAAATTAGCTACATCGCGATCAACACCAAACTTTTTTACACAATCTCTAAGCGCGACTGGAAATGAAATAGCTGAACTAGTTGTCGTCAAAGCAACAATTGACATTTCTAAAAACTTTTTTGGCATAAACATAGGGTTTAGCTTACAACGTGTAGCTACAAATAAAGCCATAAATAACAAAAAGATAACTGTACCAGCCAGTAATAACCCTAAATATTGCAGCATAGAAATCATAACCTGAGGCCCTGTTGCACCTATAACATCAGCTAATAAACAAAATACGCCAATAGGAGCAATTTTCATGATAATTTGAATCACATTCAGGACCACTTCATTAATTTCCTTTATTAAATCAAAAGCTAAAGTGCTCTTGTTCTTTTTCAAAAAGATATTTAAACCTATACCAAACAATACAGAGAAGACAATTACAGGAATCATGTCGGCTTCTGCCATAGATTCAATGATGTTCGTAGGGACAAAACTTCTTAGCGTTTCTTGAAACCCCATATATGAAACATCGGCTTCATTAACTCCAGCAGTTGTCTGCATATTGTCTCCAGGTCTTATAATAGAAGCTAAAATCGCTCCTAAGCTAGCTGCAATAACAGTAAAAAAGATAATCCATTGAAAAGTACTAACTCCCATTTTTAAACCAAATTTGTTGTCCTCTCGTCTATTCGCCAAATCTCCTAAAGATGATATTACGGAAGTCATAACTAATATGACAATCGACATTTGGATTAAGCGGATAAAAATATCACCAATAAATTTGATATTAGCAGCATAATCTCCTAAGAAAAGGCCAAAAATAATACCAGCTATTGTTGCAATAATCATTTGTGCCGTTGGAGAAGGTAATAATTGCTGTATTTTTTTCATAACGAGCAACTCCTCATAAAGCATTCTTCCAGCTCTAGTTTATTTACAAGTCTTGTCTTTTAAACTTTCTTATTTCCAGCAAAAATATTCTCAAAATTCAGTCAATTCATTTTATTTTCAAGACCATTCCATATGTTTTTTGAAAGAAAAGCCATGAGTTACTCATCGCTTTTCCTCCAACTTCCTTTTTAATGCTTATTCCTTATTATAAATATCTAAAGCTGCTTTTATCGCTTCGCCTTTATTTATATTCGCACCATAATAGCTCAAAGCTCCTTCTAAGCTGGCTAAAACATGTAAAACATTTTCGTGACGACTACTATATCCCATATTTCCAATACGCCAAATCTTGCCTTTTAAGTCACCAAAAGAAGAAGCAATTTCTACTCCAAATTGATTTAATAACAGCTCTCGTACTTTCTCTCCATCAATGTCAGCAGGAATTTTCACTGGTGTTACGGTTGGCATCTTACTAGTAGGCTCGCCATATATTTCCAATCCCATGGCATAAATGCCGGCAACAAGCGCACGATTGTTTTTGTCATGGCGTGCATATACATTATTTAAACCTTCGTTTAAGATTACGCGCAAACCTTCGTGTAAAGCGTAAACCATACTAGTAGCTTCAGTATGATGGTTAATCCGTTCTTTACCCCAATAACGTTGCAGTTGGCTTAAATCCAAATAATTGCTAACAATTGGATCATCGCTACGCTCATCATCTCCTAAACCCAGTTCTTTTTGATAACGTGCATCTAACACGTCTTTTACTCGTTGATTATAAGTAATAAGTGCCATGCCGGAAGGAACACTCACACATTTCTGGGTACCAGCAACAGCCACATCAATTCCCCAATCATCTACTTTGATCGGCACGCCACCATAAGTAGCGACCATATCTACCATTAAAAAGATATGATTACTTTGACAGTATGCGCCTATTTTATCCAAAGCTTGCATTTGACCATTAGCTGTTTCGCCATGGATCATAGCGACAATTTTAGGCTGATAATCTTTAATCGATTCAATAATATCGTTTTGATCAAAAGTAGATTCCCAATCTTTTTCTAAAAACTTCACTTCTGCTTGTGCTCGCTCACAAATCTCTCTTAATAAATAAGCAAAACGTCCAAAAGCGGGAATCAAAACTTTATCACCTGGATCGATTAAAGCAATCAAAGCTGCCTCTAAAGCTGAACGAGAAGTCCCATCCACTGCAAAAGCTTGCTCATTTTTAGTTCCAAAAGGTTTTTTGATCATTTCTTTGACTTCATCCATAATCTCTAAAAAATTAGGATCAAACTGTCCTAAAATGGAGCTTCCCATTGCTTTTAGGACATTAGGATGCGCTTCGACTGGTCCTGGTGTCATTAACGTTCTACTGGGTACATTCAATTCTTTCGGCATAAAAGATCTCTCCTAAATATAAAAGCTTCTTTTTTGATTTTTTCCTACTATTCAGATTCAGCAAAAGCATTCATTCCGCCATATTTGTCAAAATGAACCGTATCACTTATCAAATACTCATAAATATTTTTTTCGATAGGGATACCGTTTTTCATATATTCCACATATTTCTTTTGACTACGTTCGCTTGGAATGCTGACTTGGTCAAAACCTTCTGCTGGCTGGATTGCGTGTAATTCATCAACCATCGTTTCTACGTTTTGTTTAAATGAATTTAAATCGGTAAATCTTGTCGGATCAATCAAAATATATAAATGCCCTAAGTCTCTTCCTTTACTTAAATCGTCATACATAGAAGAAACATGTTTACCAAAAGGCACACCTAACATCATACCAGAAAGAATATCAACCATCATCATTAAACCGTATCCTTTTGGTCCGGCAATTGGAAGTAATCCACTTACTTTGTAAGGATCTGTCGTCGGATTTCCTTGGTCATCCACTGCCCAAGTATCTGGGATATTACGGTTTTTCGAACGAGCATCCAAGATTTTTCCCCATGCTTGTACAGTGGTCGCCATATCGAAAACTACAGGCACGTCTTCTTTCCTGGGAAAAGCAAAGCTAATTGGATTTGTTCCAAAATAATTCCCTGAGCCTCCAAAGGGTACAACCATAGGATCTGACTGACACATAGATAAAGCAATTAAATTTTCTTCTGCTGCTTTTTGTACATAATAAGCCATTGTCCCTGTATGGCTTACTTTTCTGACACCTACTACTGCTATACCGGACTCTTTACATAGTTCAATAGCATGGTTTAGCCCTTTTAAAGCAACATAGTGTCCCATGCCGTTATCCCCTTGTACTATACCAGAGCTAGGGCCCGTTTTTTCAAAAGTAATATTTGGATCTGTATTAATTCCACCTTTAGCAATTCTTTCTGCGTAATAGTCTACTCGTACAGCTCCATGCGAATGAATTCCTTTTGCATCAGCATAAACTAAATGGTTAGCCACAATGTCTGCTTGATCTTTTTTTAATCCTGCTTTAACGAATTTACCGGCCATCAATTGATGTAGTTCTTTAGCTTGAACGATCACTGTCTCTTCCATTTATTATCTTCCTTTCTTATTTCTACCTCACACTCTATGCAAAACTTTTTTATTCTTCTTTATAAGCTAAATTAAATAAGGTCCTTGCTAAAACTTTTACCCCGATTACTAAATCATCTAAATCAGTACTTTCAGCCGGGCTATGACTAATACCATTAATACTTGGTACAAAAAGCATTGCTGTTGGATAGAATGGTGCAATCACTTGTGAGTCATGGCCTGCGCCACTATGCATCACTTTATAACTTACTTCTTCTTCTTCAGCTGCGTCTTTAATTTTTGATACTACTGTTTCATCCATTGGAGTAGGAGCTTCATCCATCCATAAATCAATGTCAGCTTCCAAGCCAAGTTCTTTAGCCACACGGTTTACTTCTTCTTCAAATTCAGTTCCAAAAGCTTTCAAAGCTTCGCTATCTGTATGACGACAATCTAAAGTAAATGAAACTTCACCAGCTACCACATTTACCGTATTTGGTTTAGGCTCCACTTTACCAAAGGTAGCTACTAATGGATCACCAATTTCATAAGCTCGATCAATCATTTTAGAACTAATTTTAGAAAAACCGTATACAGCATCTTTACGATAATTCATCGGAGTTGTTCCAGCATGGTTTGCTTCACCTTTTAAGGTTATCGTATATCTACGTTGCCCAGCTATACTATTAACAACACCAATTTGTAAATTTTCATTTTCTAAGACACTGCCTTGTTCAATATGGATTTCAACAAAGGAACGGATATCCTTACGTAATGGTTCATTTTCATCACGAAAATCAAATCCATGACGACGCATTTCATCAACAAATTTTATTTCTTCAGAATCTGCAATATCCTCTACATCACTACGTTGCGCTAATTGAACAAAGTTTTTACTACCCCAAAATGCTGTTGGGAAACGACTCCCTTCTTCTTCTGCCATAGAAATAACTTCTAGAGAACGAAGCGGTTTACCATATTTTTCTAATAAGTAACGAACTGCTAGATAGGAGGAGATTACCCCATATTGACCATCAAGCGTTCCTCCGTTTACAACAGTGTCAATATGAGAGCCTGTCATAATAGTTTCTTCCGGATACTTGCTTCCTTCAACTCTACCAAACAGATTACCAACTGCATCATAGCTAGTAGTTAAGCCTTCTTCTTCTAGTTGGTTTTGTACGTATTTTTGCGCTTCTAACCAAGAATCTGAGTATAGTAAACGAGTTAGGCCGCCTGTCGGATCATTTCCAATATTAGATAAGGCATCTATATTTTCTTCCAAAACTTTTTTTAATTCCATATTCCATATCCCTTTCAAAAATGACTTGCTACTTAATTTCAAAACTTTCTTTACTTTAATTTTAGTAACAAAATTAAAGTTTTTTCTGCTACAGTATTTACTGTAGCACAGCTGAAAAAGTATGAAAGCAAACTTTTTTAAATTATGCTAAAAATCAATCAAACAAAAAAGTTAGGCAGGCAAAAATCACCTGTCTAACTTTTTAGCTTTGTTTATTTTAGCTATTAAAAGCCCTCGTTCATAACTGTAACGGTAATAAGTTACATTGTGTTTATTTTTTTAAAATAACACAACACTTTTAATTAGCATTTCCATTTGTAAAATGATAAGAAGACAAACGGCAAGCAAAGCCACTTGGTTACGGTTAATTTCCGAAAAAAATAGATACCGCAACTATTACTAGATAGATAATTTTTGCATATCAAAGTCAATTTTATCTGTCATTTGTTTCAAAAGTTCAAAATGAAATTCTCAAATAATGTGGCTAATATCACTACTTACTACAGATACAGATTTCATTTATCTGGAAAAACTAATCGTTAACAATGATCGTACCCTTATCTTCAAAAATATGTGGAAGATTTTCAATTGAAGTAATGATCGCTTTTCGATCGTCATGACCTTTAACAAATTTCAAAGCTGCTTGTACTTTTGGCAACATGCTTCCTGCTGCAAACTGTTCTTCAGCAATATAATTTTCAGCTTCAGAAACAGTGATTGTTTCCAAGGCTTTTTGATCAGGTTGATTGAAGTTCACATAGATGTTGTCTACTCCAGTTAAGATGATTAAGCGTTGCGCACCAACTTCTTCAGCAATAACGCTTGCTGAGAAATCTTTATCATTTACTGCTTCGACACCTTCAAATTGTCCATCTTTTTCAACAACCGGCACACCACCGCCACCTGAGCAGATCGCAACAGTGTTAGCTGCAATCAAAGCATTTACTGCGTCTTTTTCTACCATTTCCTTAGGCATCGGCGAAGCAACGACTTTACGATAGCCTCTTCCTGCATCCTCTTTAAAAACAGCGTCGTCTTTTTGCGCTTCTTCATCTGCTTCTTCTTTTGTCAAAAATGGTCCAATCGGTTTAGATGGATTTTTAAAAGAAGGATCATCTGCATCAACACGCATTTGTGTTACCAATGAAACAACCGGTTGAGCCATTTTCAACTGATTAAATTCATTGATCAATGCACTTTGTAACCAATAGCCAATACTTCCTTGAGTCATAGCAACACAAGTATCCAACTTCATAGCAGGATTTTTTTCACTCTCTGCTGCTTTTTGTTGTAATAATAAGTTTCCAACTTGTGGTCCATTCCCATGACAGACCACCACTTTTTCTCCTTCATTAACAAACTTAGCAATATGAACAGCGGCATTTCTCACCACTTCTTTTTGCCCATCATCTGTAGGATCTGTTTCTAAAATTGCATTTCCACCAAGCGCAATTACGTTTATACTCACGATAAAATTCCTCCTCTATTATTCATTCACCGGTTTGTCTTTAGCCATAAATGAAAAGACTACTAAACCAGCAACTAACAGTACACTAGCTAAATAAAAGCCAATTTGCATAGAGCCTAGACTGTCTGATAAAGCACCTGTAATATACGGTGCTAAAATTGAACCGGACATCCCAATAAAGTTATAAGCACTCAAAGACGTACCTAGCGCTCCATTTGGCGCATTTTTCGTTACAAAAGTAATCAAAATTGGGTCTAAAGCTAATTTTCCTGTCAAACCATAAATAACTAATACAGTAAGTAAAAGTGGGCGATTTGTTACAAAAGCAATCGCAAAAACAGATAACAACGCAATAGGTACCAATGTATAAACTAAAGGTTTTGCTTTTCCAATTTTATCATTCACACGAGCAAAAATTAATGCACCTGGGATAGAAGCCCATGGAACTAATGAGGAAATAAAACCAACGCTTGAACCAGCAAAGCCACGTTCTGAAATTAAAAATTCAGGCAACCAAGTAATAATAACAAAGTTAGCGTAGATACTAACAAAACATAAAATAAAAGCTGCTAATAAATTACGATTGCTAAAAATTTCTCCTAAAGAAACTTTCTTTTGTGGCTCATCACTTGCTTCTTCCTCTTTGTCTGCATCTTCAGGACGAATGACTTTTTCTTTTAACATTACATAAAAGATAATCCCTATAATTACTGTTGGAATTGCCATAACAGTAAATGGTAAACTCCAATGTTCACCGTTATCTAACACTAATTTACTAGAAAGTAAGTAGCCGCCAGAAGTACCAAAAGCCATTCCACTATTGATGATCGCGTTTCCTAGGGTACGTTTTGAATCAGGTATTGCTTCTGTTGATAACGCATATTGCGGACCATAGTATGCCCCTTGGCTGACCCCAGCCAACGCACGAAATACCAAAAACATAACAAAAGTAGTTGCGATACCACTGAAGTAAGTCATTGCTGCTAAAGCAATAAAACCAACCGCAATTACTATTTTTCTTCCTATTTTATCACCAATCATCCCAGAAGGAATTTGTAAGATTGCATAGGTCAGAAAGAACACACTATTAGCTAGTCCTAATTGCGTATTGCTTAAACCAAACTCCTCTCCAACAACACCCATAATTGGGTTAAAAATGGTACGAGTAGCATAGATCAAAATCCAACCAATAAAAAAGAGTAAGACGACTTTCATCCAATAATTCTTACTTACTTTTACTCCTTTTGCTGTATCGTTCATTGTTAACCTTCTTTCTTTTTTATTTTTGCACTCCTAACAATAAGCCCATACTTAAATCTTTTCCTGAAGTATGACCGATCATCATCACTCGACGAACATCTTTTTTTATGGTTTCTCTATCTTTTTTCTCTTGCAAGTCTTTATATAAATCATAAACCAAAGAGTTCACATGTCCTTGCATAGAAGCAATGACGTATTCTTTACTTACATCTGTTGTTGACAAATCAGATTTAGCGAGCACTGAGGATAGCTCCTCAGCTCGCAAATCTTTTTGTAGTTTCAAAATGGACAAATAAGCAACCAATATGTCGTCCCCGCTAGGAGTTAGCCCTTTTCCGCGGCCAATCATAAACTTAGCAATTTCTTCATAATCTGAAGTCGTCAGTTCATCTTCAGAAGCAAAAGCCATCGTGTGTAAGATATCTTTTGTTTTTTCTGTCAGGTCTAATCCAATTTTTTCATCAAGATGCTCAGCACTTAAGACTTCTCTTAACACTGTTAATTCTTCATCTGATATAATCATCTTTTTTACATCTAAATCAATAAGTTCTTCTTCTTTCCATGACACCGACTGCACACCTTTTGTGCTGTATGCAGTCAATGCTTGTTTTTGAATCTTTACTTTATTTCCTTGCTGTATATAAGGTGATAGTTGGTTAAACACATCATCTGGTAAGTAAAGACCAAAGCTGGAAAGATATCCACTATAATTAGCGACATTAATTAAACCTGAATGATTTATAAATTTTTCCCAGAATCATTCAATCCTTGGCATGTGCTTTTTTCTAAAGGTTGAGTTGCTTCACCTTCTGGGTGTACAAAAAGAACGCACTTCGTGTTATTGTAAAG
>FLSG01003569.1_pt1 | contig 17410 bp, 19 predicted proteins | sample 1550511 | NCBI WGS metagenome assembly FLSG01 (sample SAMEA4031768, study PRJEB14383) | metagenome | biome: human; feature: oral; material: saliva | place: Philippines | collected 2014
CAACGGTAGACCGTTGAATGATGAACGTTTACACCACGTTCCCTTAATATTTCAGATATATCACGATAACTCAATGCATATCTTAGATAGTAGCCAACGGCTACAGTGATAACATCCTTGTTAAATTGTTTATATCTGAAATAGTTCATACAGAAGACTCCTTTTTGTTAAAATTATACTATAAATTCAACTTTGCAACAGAACCTAATAAAACGCATAAGAAGAAAAAACACGAACCACAAAGTATTAATTAATAAAGGTTGTGACTGACTTTGGCAATATTATCAATAAACTATAATTCGACGACGATTGGTATGCATCATCCTTTTATAGTGATTTTACCTGAAGACGCTACTTATTTTGATTCAAACGCACAACCGAAAGCGTTGAAAACGTTATTGCTTTTACACGGACTTTCAAGTGACGAAACATCGTATATGCGTTATACGAGTATTGAACGGTATGCAAATGAGCATCAATTAGCAGTAATCATGCCGAATGCAGATCATAGTGGTTATAGTAATATGGTGTATGGGCATAAATATTATGATTATATACTTGAAGTATTGGATTATGCGCATCAAATATTACCACTCTCGACTAGCAAAGAGGACAATTTTATTGCGGGACATTCGATGGGTGGCTATGGCACAATCAAATATGCGCTGTTAGAAGGTCATCGTTTTGCGAAAGCTTGTCCTTTATCTGCTGCATTTAACGCACAAGGTTTGATTGATTATGATTGGTATGATTATTCTGGATCTGCAATTGCTGGTCCAAATGCACAAGTAGCAAATACAAATTTAGATCCGTATTATTTAGTGGATGAAGCGATTAAGAAACAAAAAGAAATTCCCGAATTGCTTATCATGTGTGGTACAGAAGATGATTTATACCGAGACAATCAGCAGTTTGTACAATATTTAAATAAACGCCAAATACCAAACATATTTGAAGATGGACCTGGTGAACATGATTACGCATATTGGGATAAAGCGATACAACGTGCAATCAAGTGGTTCATAGAAGGAATATAGAAAATCAAATCGGAATGATATGAGTCAAAAAAAGCATCCCCATAGAGGGATGCTTTTTTACGTATATTAGAAAAATTTAAACTAATTTACAGTATAATTAGATGATTTAAATTCTTCTTCTAATTTACCTAAATGTCTTAAGGTAGGTGTCAATGCTGCAAAGAAAAATCCTTCTTTCAACTTACGTGCTTGTGGTGCTTTAGGAGAGTATGCTCTTGAACCACCATTGACCATAGACGCCTGATTAACTTCTAATAGTAAATATCCAGCTTCTTTTTTAAGTCGAATAAGTTCGCCAAATTGATTATCCAAATCATTTTTTGCAACAAGGTTATAAAAGTCTTGCTTGATCTGTTTATAGCGTGATTCAAAATCTGAAATGTCGTATTCTAAATATTTATTGATGCCATTTTGTGCGTCAGAGAATTTATGAATTAAATCAAGTGAAGCACGAACGGAACCTAGGGCAATAGGCACTTGTAGTGTTACAAATTTTGGTCGAATATCTGAGGCAAATGATTTTGCGTCATGCGTGATGATTTGCGTGTCAGGAATCAGTACATCATCCATCGTTATCGTAAATGTTGCTGAACCATTGACACCTAAGAAATTTGACTTCTCATCAAGTGTAATACCATCTTGATTGGCATGTACAATAAACATTACTAATTCATCATCAGTTTCAGACTTTGAAATGGCCCCAAAGTAGTGATCAGAACCGATATTGCTTACTGCTGGAAGTCTACCGTTTACGTAAAATTTTCCCTCTTGATAATGGTGAGATAAATTGAAAGACTCTAAATCATTAAATGATTTCATAGGATTTGATAAACCAGTTGCGCCTAATATATCACCATTTAATAATGATTGTTGTAAATCATGATTTAAATGCGCTTGGTCAGCATTTTCTAAGTATGTTGAGAATGCGAGTTGGCACCATAAGCAAAATCCTGTAGTTAGACAAGATTTGGATACTTCTTCAATAATTTCTAAATTATTTTTCAAATCATTTTCTTTAAAATAACCTTCTTTAAATAAAGTTTGAATAAATTGTTTAGGATAGTGTGTACCTTCATCTATTTCAATTAAATATGGATCTAATTCATTTTCGATAAGTATTTGTAAACTCATAATAACGTCTCCTTTATTCTCCGAATCGTTTTAGAATTAATTTTTCTAAATAACTAATAAATCTATCTATAATAAAGCCGAACAAACCAATAAAAAATATTGCGGCTAATACATCTTCTAAGTTCAACATATTTCTTGCATCTACTATCAAAAAGCCTAATCCAGACTGGGCACCAATCATTTCACCAGAAACTAAAAATATCCAACTCGTACCTACAGCCATATGAATACCACCCATAATATGTTTGAAGGCACCAGGGAATAAGATATTTTTATATAATTGCCAACCTGTTAAGTTAAGATTTGAAGCGATTTTTAAATATTGAGGTTCAATATGTCTAATGCCTTTAATTGTGTTAAAAACAATCGGAAAGAAAGCAGCGATAAAAATAATTGCCATAGCTGGTAAGCTACCGATACCAAACCAAAGTACAACGAAAGGTGACCAAGCGATAGGTGATATAGGTCTAATTAATTGTAAAAGTGGTTCGATGGCATGGAATAGTGCATTTACACGACCTAATAAAAATCCGATAGGAACACCGATTAAAATGGCAAGAACAAATCCGACTATGAAACGAAATAAACTAATAAACAAATGAGAAAATATTTCCCCGGAAATGATGAACTGCCAAATGCTCTTAGCAACAAGTAAAGGACCAGGTAAGAGGATAGGTTGATAATTTCCTATCCAAATCACGCATTGCCATATAAATAAGAAAATGATGAAACTAATAATAGGTAAAGTGAATTTTTTAGTTAATGCATGTGTCAATGCGTACTAGCCCTCCTTGTATAATGTTGGATCAACAAAATCTTTATAGTCAGGTGTGTTAAATAATTTATGTTCTTTGACTAAATGAGTGATTTTATTATAGCCTTCTTTTTCAATTGTTAAATCTCCATAAGAAGTCCAATCTGCTGATTGTTTTAAAACTTTTTTATCTTGTTTAAAATGTTTACTCATGACTTCTACGCTTTGCTTTTTATTGTTCATTTTATAACCAGCTTTTTTATAATCAGTCATAAAAGCTTGTGCTTTATGATGGTGTTGATTGATTAAATCCTCTCTGAGCACAAGTGCACAGCAATATGCATCAGGTATCACATCGCTACCATGTTTTAGCGTATGTCCTTTGCCTAGTTTTTCTCCTAAGGCACCAAAAGGTTCAGCTACTGAGTATCCTGAAATACGATTTTCACTTAAAGCTGCGGGCATTTCTGCAGGCGCCATTTCATGATAACTAAAGGTATCAGAGTCTAAATGAAGTTGTTTTCGCATTTCTTCTAATAGTAGGTAATGTGTCGAATACCGATGTGGTATCGCAAAGCTATAATCTTCGTGATTATGGAAGTCTGAAATTGTTTCGTTATTTTGTCCCATAATGACATTACCTTCGTGATGGCCTAGAGCAACTGCTTTAATATTTGAACCTTTCTCTTTAGATTTCATCGCAAGTTCGATTAAGGTAGATGCACCATCGATTTTGCCACTATTTAAAGCGTCCATCAGGTCAGGCCAATTATTAAATCTTACTAGTTCTAAGTTGTAATTCGCGTTTTTGGTTTGTTGCTGTATTTGTTGGGTCATCATCAAGTTTGCTGAATGTGTAATAGGTAAATAACCAATTTTTATAGTTTCTTTTTTATCGGATTGTTTTTGACTATTACTTTGTGTACAAGCAGAAAGTAATACTAGGAATATTAGAGAAAGGATTAATAATTTTTTCAATATGCTGCCTCCTTATAAATAATATTCCGGTTCTGCCATATAATGATTTAAGGCAAACTTTTCCATGATAGTATTACGGATATTTAATAAATGGCTATCATTGCGATTACGAGGATGTGATTGCTTAATCTTATATTGATCGATAATTTCACAACCCTCTCCAAGTAAAATAATATTGTCAGAAAGATATAATGCTTCATCTATATCATGTGTGACAAGAATAATAGTAGCGTCAGTTTGATGCTTTAATTGAATCAATTGATCTTGTAGTTTATAACGGGTAAATGCATCTAAAGCACCAAGTGGTTCATCCATTAAAATAACTTTCGGTTGATGTACTTGTGCTCTACAAAGTGCAACACGTTGTTTCATCCCACCAGATAATGATTCAGGGAATGCTGAGCCTTTATTATTTAAATCGACACTTTTTAAATGATGGTTAATTTCTTCATTACTCATACGCTTATTTAAACCAATGCGTATATTGTCATAGATATTTTTCCATGGAAAAAGATTATGATGTTGGAATATCATCAAACAATCTGGAGATGGCGTTTGTTTAATTTGACCATTGATATTAACAGAACCAGATGAGGGTGTTAAGAAACCTCCAATAATATTTAATAAAGTTGATTTGCCACATCCACTTTTCCCAATAAAAGTAATGATTTCTCCTTTATCTATATTTAGTTCGAAATCGTTAATGACAGTATTCTCTCCAAATTGATGATGAACTCGATTAATATGAATCACGGTAGACACCTCAATTATTCTTATCGTTTTAATAAGAATTGCGTTTACACTAAAGGGCTATGCAAGTACATAGCCCGTGAAGTGGTTGTTTATGAATTTACTTTTTAGAAAATCTAGTGATTAATCACTTTGTAAAAAGGCAGTAGATGACTGGATTGAATTGCGCTTATATTAAGCTTATTCAACCCTAGTCATCCTTGCCGGGGTGGGACTACGAAATCTTTATTAAAACAAATGATTTCTGTCCCTCTCCCTAAGAACTACTAATCTCAATTCTATTGAGAAATATATAAGGATTACATTAGCTAAAGCTAATGCATAAGAAAATCTAGTGATTAAAAATCACTGATTTTCTTTATATTTTTTCGATGTCATCGATTGGTGTATCTACAGCTTTACGAGCACGGCGTACAGCGTCTTCATCTGGCGCATCGTACATACAAATACATTTTGTCATGTCTTCACAAACATACGTACGTTGGAATTGTACTTCCGGTACTTCTTCGTAGTGAACTGAATTTTTCTTCTTACGTGCTAAATATTGATCCATTGTAATACCTTCTGGGATATTCCAAGTTACAAGGTAGTCAATTTTAGGATCGCCTTTTTTAACTTCATCCAGTTCTTTACCAACTAGACGCACTTCTTTAACTAAATTTATATTAATTGAAGCATCTTCTAGAAATTGTTTTGCTTCAGTATCATTATTTGCTTCTACAATAAAGTAACCATGTGTTAAGTCTTCAGTAGCTTGAACTTCAATTAAAGTAGGTACATCACCAGTTGTTAATTGAGCAGCTTTATCTTCTAATTCTTTTTTATTTGAGGCAAAAGCCAAATCGTTTGCTTCTAGTAAAAATAATGTCATAAATCTTAACCTCCAAATATTAATAGTAGGTGTATAATACAATAAAACTTATCAGATTACAAGGATATGAAAATAGGTAATTTAAATTTTCTGATAAATTATAAAAATAGTATATAGTTAGCGGTTAAATTGTAATGGGTGCAGTAAGGTAAGAAAATATACGTGTATAGATTTAAGTTTTTAAAAAATAACCCCGCACACGTCATTTAACTTTATACGTGTGCGGGGTTATTAAATTATAATAATAATGTTGCTAATATTGGAGCTACGATTACAACAATCACACCAACAATAACTAGAGAAATAGATGCCATAGATGCTTCAGTTTCACCAAATTCTTGTGCAGAAGAAACACCTAACGAATGGCCACTTGTACCAAGTGCTAAACCACGTGCAATAGGATTTGTTATATTAAATAACTTAATTAATTTAGATCCTAAAGCATATATAATCACACCATTTAAAATAACTGCTAGTGATGTCAACTCTTTGATGCCGCCGATATCTGCAGATACGGGTAATGCAATGGCAGTTGTCGCACCTTGAGGTAACATAGATGCTATGATGCCATTAGAAAATTGGAATGCTTCGGCGATAAGATAGATACAAACAAGTGCAGCAGTTGTACCTAATGTGATGCCCCCTAGGATTTGTTTCCAATATTTTTTCAAGACATCGCGACGTTTATATAAAGGTATAGCGAAACATATTGTTGCTGGTTCTAAGAAGAAATTAATGATATCGCCACCGATTTTATAATTTGCGTAATCAATACCAGTTAATTTTAAAAAGGCAATGCCGACGACCATGCTGACAAACAATGGTGTGAACAAGAAAAAGCCATTTGTCTTTTTAAATAAAAAAGTTGCGATGATAAAAGGTATAAGTGATAGTAGAATACCAAAATAAGGTGTATTAATCGCTAAATGTTCAATCATAATTTATCCTCCGCCAATTTTTTTTGTTTTGAATTTTTCGGAATAAAGGATTTTGTAATAAGTGTCACTTTACTTGATATATGAGAATGAATATACCTAATAAATGAAAAAATCAACGTACATTTTGATGTTGTACGTTGATTTTTCATTTATTATAACCTTCTTATTCTATTAAATTTTATTTTCGAAAAATTCAATAGAAACATCTTTATACTTGTGTGATTTAGACTCATAAAACATCCCTTGAATGTCCTTGCCTAGTGAATTATCTTCACAAATTTCTCTACCACATTCAAGAAATTGATCAATAATTTCTGGTTCTACAGGGACACTATGGTGTGATGGCCAAGTAATTGTAAATTGGTTGCTATATGTTTTTAAGTGTTTTATCGATTCTAAATACGTACTGACAGAAGTTGCATAATCTATATTCAAAAGGACAGGGGCTTTGCAACAAGCATCACCACTATAAAGTACATGGTTTGTTTCATCAAGTACACAAAGTGAACCAGGTGAATGTCCCGGTACTAGAATTAAGGAAAGTTTTCTTCCTCCCAGGTCAAAACTCATGTCTTCTGAAATGAATGTAACATCCTGTTTTTGAGTTGGAAAAGTATACATAGAGAAAATGTTCTGCATTTCTAGTGAAAAATGAAAGTTATATACTTCTTCATCAGCTTTATGCATATATACAGTTTCAAAGATATTATTTCCACCAGTATGATCAAAATGTCCATGTGTATTGAGGACAACTAATGGTAACTCTGTTAATTCGTTTACTATACGATCAAGAGGTATCATTCCCATACCTGTATCTAGTAATAATGCTTTATCCTTTCCAATTAATAAATACATATATACACTCATCAACTCATCATACTCTTCTATTCGCCAAGTCGTATCGTTTATTTTATATATTTTATATTCCATAAATCAGCATACCTCCTATTTAAAAAGCATTACATTGGAGCCTTCATACTTTTTCCATTTATCCTGCGTTTGGGTTAAGACATTTGGGTTACCCGTTTTTATAAAATTCGTCCAAAAATCAAGCATTTTTTCTGAAAGCTGCACATCATCTTTAGTCATCGGTCTCCAACATCTATTAAGTGTTCCGAACATATACCATAATTCTGATGAATGAAACGCACCATCTTGGTTTCCGGGAAGCGCGTGGTCAAAATAATATAAATACGTTTGATTATTTCCATTATTATTACATACTTCTATGAAGTCACTCGCTGCATCAAAAAGCATACCTCGACCTTTATTGGAAGGTTCTTCATATAAAAGGTCTTTTGAAGTTGAACCTAAGATATAAGGAATATCATACATTTTTCCTTCTTTAATGCTTTTTTGAATACTATCTGTTAATACATAGTCATCGATACAGGGAGAAAACATTATGTCACCATCAGATGAATCATGTGATGCGTAAGCATTTAAAAGTTGCTCTGCTGTTTCGTTTTCAAGTTCTGTAATATTACCAATTTTAAGTTGATTTAAAAACGCATAATAAAAACGGTAACCTTCTTCTAATGAAGTTTCAGCAGATAGCCCTTTAAGTATACCAGCGCCACTTTGCATAATTGCTTTATTAAAAAGTCCCTTTGTTAAAGGACTTAGACATAAGGCTTGTACACTCATTGCACCTGCCGATTGTCCCATAAGTGTAATGTTTGAAGGATCGCCACCGAAACTTTGTATGTTGTCTTTTACAAAACGAATCGCTGAAATTTGGTCTAACAAACCATAATTACCAGTATGACCGTCCTCTTGCTTTCTATCTGGAATATTTAAAAAGCCAAATATCCCCAATCTATAACTTATGGTAACTAAAATCACATCTCTTTCAGCATATGCTTTGCCATCAAATTCTTTTTCATAAGAAAAACCATGATCAAATGCACCACCGTGAACCCAAATAACCACAGGGTATACTCTATCTTCCATACGATTTGGGCACCAAATATTTAAGTAAAGACAATTTTCAGAGTTTTGATGATTATAAAAAGAATCATCATAAAATTCTTTACCATAAAGTGGTACTTCTGAAAGATCTGGTTGAGGACATTTTGGCTTAAATGAAGTAGCATTTAAAGTATCTTCCCAAGGTTCGATAGCAACAGGTGCTCTGAAACGCAAAGAATTTGTTGGTGGCTTTGCATAAGGTATTCCTCTAAACTCATCATACGTAGCATGTTTTATTCCTTTGATACTACCCATCTTGGTCTTTACCGTTGCATATTGCATTTACACATCTTACCTTTCTCTACTTTGCAAAAAATTCTCCAGTATATTTTAATGCCGTTTCAGATTCTGGTGTTGGAAACATAGGGAAAACATGGAACAACCCATCCCATACTTTTACTGAAACATCTACATCTGCGTCTTTACATTTTTTTTCTAATTCCATCGTATCGTCCCATAGTACTTCTTCGGTGCCTACGTTAATATTTAATTGCGGGAAGCCTTTGAAATCGCCGAAAATTGCAGAAACATATGGACTGAAACTATCACTATTTGCAAAATAATCAATTTGATCATTAATATTACTTTGAATAACTGGATCTCTATCAGCTCTTGTCTTACGGCTTTCATATTCATAATTTATATTCACAACTGTTAATTTGTTCAACTTTTTAAGATTATATCAATTCCAGAAAAATTAAATTATTTTAATTTCTGTAAAAATTCTTTTCGTTTTTCAATAAATTTTACTGTTGCATCTGACTTAACATTACCAATATAACCATGTCCTTCTTTACTCTTATTAATGTCTGGAACGTATAACTCTGATTTAACATTATGTTTTCTTAATTCATCATAATATTCTTTTGATTGAACTTTGAATGAACCCACATTTCCATCTGTTATAAATGTGGGAGGAAAATCTTTATTAACATACTTTATTAAGTTCATTTGATCTTCGGTAGATTGATTATATGAAATCATTGGATCACCGATATAAGCTCCTAAAGCTTGTCCAAACAAATAATCGTTCATTTTATTCTCTTCTTTAGTTTTGTGCACTTTAGAAGGTTTTAAAGCTGGAACTTCTAGAACTTGAGCACGGATGTCTTCTACCTTCATGACAGGATCAACGTTCACACTCTTTGCGTACTTATCATTAGACTGGATTGTTACGAACTCAGCTGCTATTTGACCACCTGCACTTCCCCCAGAAATAACCATATCTTTGGTATTTATACCGTATTTATCCCCATTTTTTTGTAAAAATTGAATTGCATTAGATATTTGTTTTACTTGAGTGGGGTGATCATACTCTGGTGCAAAAGCATAATTGACTGCTACAACATTATATCCACTATCAACCATTTTTTTATAATGGTATGGAAGATAACTTTCATTACTATCAGAGTTTGGGTCGCCCCCCATTTTATCTCCTAAAACAAATCCACCACCGTGAATGTAAAAGAAAGTGGGTTTACTTGAATCTAATTTCTCATTTTTAGTCATTACATCTAAAAAGCCACGGGGATATTCAGAATCATATTTAATGTTACTGTACAATTTATATTTGTCATCAATAATTGATGTCTTTTGCTCGGCTTTAGTGTAATTTTCAACGCCTGAAAAAGTTTGAATAACTTTGTTAAACGCAGTTGAATTGACGCTGAATACAAACAATCCAACCGAGATAGCACTAATGAAAATAAAAGTTAATGTTTTTAGCGTGTTAAGAATAATTGTAGTAACCCTACCATTTTTTTTAGGTAAGATGAAAGATCCATAAATCGCTAAAGTAATGAAAATAAGCATTAAAGTTAATTGAGAGACATACCAAAATAAAATTTGATTACTGACTAACCAATAAATATCCGTAACTGCAAAAATGACTACAGTAAACATTAGCAGCTTCTTAAATTTTGATGAAAGGTCATTTTTCACTAAAAGTAAAACTATAGATAATGTGAGTATTGTTGCTATCCCTAATGGTAAATGATAGTTGATTAAAACCATCTGCCCCCAAGATAAAAGTATTAATACTAAGGACAAAACTAGAAATTTAATTGTCTTTTTCATTTGAAATGATGTTCTCCTTTATATTTTGCATATTATTATTAATCGAGTTTAAAGAATTAAATAACTCTTTAAGTTGGTTATCAGATAGCGATTCTAATGCAGGACTCACTTCTGTAATTAGTGTTTGTCTTGCTTGATTTAATTTAAGTTCACCTTGATTAGTGAGGTTTAAATAAATAGTTCTTCTATCTTTATCACTTGTAGAACGTGTTAAATTTCCTTTATCCACTAATTTATTAATAATTGATGTAACGGAACTTTTTTTTACATTAGTCAATTGAGCAATTTTGCTTGATGTAGAAATTTTATGGTGACCTATTAAATTTAAAATATTGAATTGCTCAGGTGTTAAATCATATTGCTTTAATAAATTAAGTTGGATAGAGTATATTGAGTTACTCATCTGTTGAAATCTCTGCGAAAAATCATCGAATATTGTTTGTTTCATAAAAAAACCACCTTTTAGTTTCTCTTCCTAATAGTTAGACTTTGAAACTAGTTTGCTAAATAAGTATGGAAATGTCAATTAAAATGATAGTTTACATATTCGATTTTTAGTTTGTTAGAATCTACCTAACTTTAAATAATTCACACTTATAATACTAATCGTTTTAATATCTTCTTAAACAAGAGTGTACAGAAAATAACCATTTTCTGCACACTCTTTTTTTATTTTTTAGAATAATGTTATTAAAATCTTCGGATTTTATATTCCTACAAAGTTGTTTATAATGAATATATACGAAAAATGTTTTAATCGAACATAAAATAATTGACATTTTTGTTATTTTATAACATAATTTAAATTAAGATGTTCATTTAAAACAGAAAAGAGGATGGAATGAAACAATTAAACAGACATAAGCACATTTTAGAAAAATTAAATCAACAAAAAAAAGTTGAAGTAGAAATGTTAGCAAAAGAATTAAATGTTTCAGAAATGACAGTTAGGAGAGATCTTGAAAAGTTAGAAATTAATGGAGAGTTATTTAGAACTTTCGGAGGAGCAATACCTGTTCAAACGATTAGCAATGAACTTTCTTATCAAGATAAAAAAGTTAAAAATGTATTTCAAAAAAGATTTATTGCTGAAAAAGCAGTTAAAAAAATTGAAAATGATCATATTATATTTCTAGATTCTGGAACAACAACTTTAGAAATATCTAAAAAGATTTTAAATTTAAATCTTAATTTAACAGTCATAACAAATGATATCTCTATTGCAAATGTATTAATGGATTCTAATATCGATGTAATTATGTTAGGTGGTCATTTACAAAATAGCACAGGATCGGTACTAGGCACATTAACTTTTGATTTAATTAATAAGTTGAATGCAGACTTATTCTTTTTAGGGGCGCATGCAGTAGATGAAGAATATGGTATCACTGCTCCAAGTATTGAAAAAGCACAAGTGAAAATTGCTATGATGCAATCATCTAGAGAAGTTGTATTAGTAACTGATAAAAGTAAATTTGCTAATAAGGCACTATTTAAAGTGTGTGAATTAGATGAATTAGATGAAATTATTACTGATTAATTGAAGGGAGGGAGAAAATTGAAAATAGGAGTGATAGCTGACGATTTGACAGGCGGTAACGGTACTGGCGTGAAGCTCAATAACTTAGGATATAACGTGGCAACTATAATCAACTATAATAATTTACCTTCAGATAAGTTGATTAATGCTACAGTTATAAATACGGATTCAAGATATTCTGAAGAGCGTGTTGCTAAGAATAGAATTAACACAGTAATAAAAAATTTAAATGAATGGGACACTGATATACTTTGTAAACGTATTGATAGTACCGTTCGGGGAAATATAGGCGTTGAAATAGACGAGATATTACAATCATTAGGTGATGACGCAGTAGTCATTTTAGTACCAACTTATCCCGAATCTAACAGGCAAATGGTCGGCGGCTATTTATTATTAAATAATGTTCCAGTTGAATTATCAGATGTTAGTAAAGACCCAGTAAAACCGATAACAACGTCTTATGTACCCAAACTTATCGGTCAGCAAACTGAAAATAAAGTTTCACATATATCGTTATCAGATGTTTTAAAAGGAGAAAAAAATTTAAAAGAGCAAATGAATTATCACATAGATAATGGCGGTAGAATAATTATAGTTGACGCAATGACAAATGAAAATATAGAAGTAATTGCCAGAGCAATGGTGTTAATAAACCATAAAACATTAATCCCAGCTGACCCTGGACCACTCACTGAGTCTTATATAAAATCATTTACTATAAAGAATCAAAAACACAAAAAGCTTCTTCTAACAGTTGGTAGTATAACGATTAATAGCCGAAAGCAGCTAGAATATTTAGAAGAAAAAAGAGATATAGCTAGAATATTTGTAGATTCAAATGAATTAGCAACAATACACGAAGAACAATGGGAAAAAGAAGTGAACAGAGCTACAGAGAATGTTAAGAAAGAATTATTAAATCAAAATATTATTTTAGTCACCACGGATCATCCAAATAATGAAGTTGTCAATTTAAAATATTTATCACAAAAACACAATCGATCTCAAGATTATTTTGCGAAGCGCATATCAGATGGTTTAGCAAAAATAACTAGATTAATATTAGAATCTACAGATGAAATTGTAGGTTGTTTTTCAAGTGGAGGAGACGTTACAGCGTCTATATGTTCCGTAGGGCAAACTGAAGGTATCCAGTTAAAAGACGAAGTATTGCCATTAGTATCTTATGGAATTTTTACTGGAGGGTATTTTGATGGACTACCAGTAATCACTAAAGGGGGGACCGCTGGAGAAATTGACGCAATATACACAGCAGTAAAATATTTAGAAAACAAATATTAGGAGGAAATTTATTATGAATAACAGACAAATTATAGCAATTCCTATGGGAGACGCAGCAGGTATTGGACCAGAAATCGCAGTGAAATCACTCACAAACAAAGAAATTTATGATGTTTGTAAGCCAGTTATTGTGGGCGATTTAGATGTAATTCGCAAAGCAGTAAATATCACTAAATCCGATGTTGAAATTAATAATATAGAAGATCCTGAAAATGGTGTTTATAAGATAGGAACAATAGATATTATTGATCTTAATAACATTGATGCAGATAGTTTAGTCTATGGTGAAGTTTCAGCAAAATGCGGCGAAGCAGCATACGAATATATTAAAAAATCAGTAGAATTAGCAATGGATAAAAAAGTTAGTGCACTTGCAACAACGCCAATTAATAAAGAATCTTTAAAAGCAGCAAAAGTTCCTTACATTGGTCACACAGAAATGTTAGAAGCTTTATCAGGATCAGAAGACCCGTTAACAATGTTTGAAGTAAAAGGTATGAGAATTTTCTTCTTAACTCGCCATTTATCATTGAAAGATGCTATAAACCAAATGACTAAAGAAAGAGTTCATGACTATCTTCTAAGATGTAATAAAGCTTTAGAAAGACTTGGCTTAGATGATAGAAAATTTGCTGTAGCAGGATTAAACCCGCATAGTGGTGAAGGCGGATTATTCGGTATGGAAGAAGTTGAAGAAATAACGCCAGGCATTGAGATGGCAAAAGAAGATGGAATTGATGTAGTTGGTCCTGTACCAGCAGATTCAGTATTTTACCAAGCATTAAATGGTAAATACGACGCTGTTTTATCTCTTTACCACGATCAAGGTCATATTGCAGCTAAGATGACAGATTTCCATATGACTGTTTCTATTACAAATGGTTTACCATTCTTAAGAACTTCAGTAGATCATGGTACTGCCTTTGATATTGCTGGTCAGAATATAGCTGAAAGTATCAGTATGGAAGAATGTATAAAAGTAGCAGCAGAATATGCAGAGAGTTTTGTAAATAGTAAATAAGTAATTAAATAAAGGAGTTTAAGCTCCTTTATTTTTTAGATTTTAGTAAAGCGCTTACATAAGGAGGAGGAAAATGCCACTACTAATAGTATTAATAGGTATTCTACTATTATTGATAATGATTATGGGGCTTAAGTTAAACACTTTTGTAGCCTTAATAGTTTCATCTTTTGTTGTAGCAATTATGCTAGGGATGCCCTTAAATAAGGTTGTAGATTCCATTGAGTCAGGTCTCGGAGGTACTTTAGGTCATATTGCGCTTATTTTTGGAATGGGAGCGATGCTGGGTAAACTAATTGCTAATGCTGGTGGCGCACACCAGATTGCTCACACTCTAATTAATAAATTTGGAGAAAAAAGGATACAGTGGGCTGTATTATTAGCATCATTTATCGTCGGTATAGCATTATTTCTTGAAGTAGCTATTGTACTACTTATCCCAATTATTATTTCAATTGCAAAAGAACTTAAAATATCCGTTGTAAAATTAGGGTTAGCAATGGTTACAGCAGCATTAGCTACTCATGCTTTTTTACCACCTCATCCTGGCCCTATAGCTGTTTCCGCAGAATACGGTGCTAATATTGGATTAGTTTTAGTATACGGTATTATTGTAGCTATACCTACAGTAATTATTTCTGGAATTTATTATCCGAAAATAGCTCGAAAAATTGTTCCTTCAGCTTTTGGTAAAGAACAGTTAGAAAGATCTACTTTTGCAACCACGGAAGATGTGAAATTTAATAAGTTGCCAACCTTTAAGTTGAGCTTATTTACTGCACTATTTCCTGTATTTTTAATGGCAATAGGGGCAGTACTAGATATATTACAAAAGCAAATGGGTTTTGGAAATAATGTGTTTATAAGTATTCTAAAATTAATAACTAACTCATCAACTGCTATGCTATTATCTTTAATTATAGCTTTGTATACAATGGGTATTAAACAAAATATATCAAAAAAACAAATCGCCCAGTCATGTACTAATGCAATTAACGCAATGGGAATGTTGCTTCTTGTTATCGGGGGTGGTGGAGCTCTTAAACAAGTTATTATTGACGGTGGCGTAGGAGATTATATTGCGAAACTTTTTAATGGGTCAAATTTATCTCCAATTTTATTTGCATGGATAGTAGCTGCTATTTTAAGACTAGCATTAGGATCCGGAACCGTGGCTACTTTGACCACAGCTGGTTTAGTAATACCTTCGTTAACTGGAGTTCCAGATGTCAATTTAGAACTCGTGGCATTAGCGACAGGCGCGGGTAGTGCGGTTGCATCTCATGTGAATGATGCCGGTTTTTGGATGGTTAAAGAGTCTTTAGGAATGACTTTAAAAGAAGCTTTCGGGACTTATACAATTTTATCTACGATTGTCGGTATTTGTGGATTAATATTCACTCTGATATTAGATATATTTGTATAGTCTATTGTCTTAGCTTTATTTTATAAATGCTTTTACATTTCCACTATGAAGTTATAATACAATTAACAAAAAGGTTATCAACAACCCCTCACTATATCATTAGTGAGGGGATTGCCATCTAAGAGATGAGTAATTTCTTTATCTTTTTATTAACAAAAATTATATCTATCTAACAAGAGATGGTTGCTTATTATCAAATTCCCATCCTGAAATTAAGTATTGCATTGCTTTGGCATCATCTCTTGCTCCAAGTTTCTCTTTGTGATAAATTTTGTTTGCTTTAAAGAGTCTTTCCATATCAATTTCTACACCAAGGCCTGGTTTGTTTGGAACTGCAATCTTTCCATTTTCTATTTTCAGTGGGTCTTTCGTCAAACGTTCCCGTCCTTCTTGCCAAATCCAATGAGTATCGATTGCCGTAATATTTCCAGGCGCTGCAGCTGCTACATGAGTAAACATAGCAAGAGAGACATCTAAGTGATTATTAGAATGCGATCCCCAAGTTAACCCCAAATCATTGCATAATTGCGCTACACGCACAGACCCTTCCATTGTCCAAAAATGTGGATCTGCTAATGGAATAGATATACTATCTAATTTCATGGCATGCCCTAACTGTTGCCAATCTGTTGCAATCATATTTGTTGCAGTAGGGATACCTGTAGATTTTTTGAAATTCGACATTATTTCTCTTCCTGAACAACCATTTTCAGCTCCACATGGGTCCTCAGCATCGGTTAAAACACCTTGCATATCTTTGCATAAGGATATCGCTTCATCAAGTGACCACGCACCATTGGGATCTAATGTGATACGTGCCTCAGGAAATCTTTTTTTCAAAGCTCTAACTGCTTTTATTTCTTCCTGTCCAGATAATACGCCGCCTTTTAACTTAAAATCTTTGAATCCATACATATTATAGGAAGCTTCTGCTAAGCGAACAATATGAAAGATTAATTAATCATATTGATGTATTTGATTATATGTCATTATTAAATTGGTTGGATAAAATAAATATAACAGAACCATATGCTATAATCGGAAAAATAAAAAGTGGTTTCAATTCATATATGAGTGTTAATTTTAAAAATGATGCAGTAAAACAAATGAAACGAATTGAAGAAATTATTTAGGGACCTATTAATATAGTTCTCTTTTATCTATAAATGATATAAAAGGTACATTATGTTAATAAAATATATTCCAAATATCTTTAGAGGAATTTATATTATGTATAGATTCCTCTTTTTTATAACATTTAATTAGTATTTCAAAAACTAAATCCCTGCATTAACTTATAACTAAGTTTAATTGTATTTAATAAATCAAAAATAAAAATGTAGTTATTTGATTTATTAAAGTATATCTAACGTCCCTAATTAGCGTCACATTTTATATACATTAATTGGTTGTTTATTAATAAACGAACTCAATTAAGATGCTTAAAGTTGATTAATATAAAACTTATAACATTATATTAATGATAATTAATAGAACAACTTATATTGTTTATTCTTACCTATTAAATATATCAGCGACTCCTTTTAGACTCCCTGATAACAGGATAAGGAGGAACAATGCCATTGCCATGGCACCCAGCATAGCTGGGGTT
>FLSG01003644.1_pt1 | contig 17299 bp, 16 predicted proteins | sample 1550511 | NCBI WGS metagenome assembly FLSG01 (sample SAMEA4031768, study PRJEB14383) | metagenome | biome: human; feature: oral; material: saliva | place: Philippines | collected 2014
AAAACAACAGAAGAACGATCAACAGAAGAGAAAACAACAGAAGAACGAACATCTGAGCCATCAACAGAGGAACAAACCTCTCAACCGTCAACAGAAGAAAAAACAAGCGAACCTTCTACACAACAACGAAGTGCTCAAGAAAATACAGAACAACGCTCTACCCAAAATAATAATTCAAATTCAGAAGATAGTTCACAATCATCAGAGGATGATTAAAATTGAAGCATGTTACTTTGAAAGAAGTGCTTTATATTTTTATTCCAGTCCACTACTGTTAATACAATATTCAAGGCTGAAACATAATGATGTTTCAGCCTTTTTATGCGACTTGGGTAATAAATGCAAAGCACCAACACCTCTCAAATGATTGAGTTAGCAGTATTTATGCAAGCAGTTGGTTGATGTAATCAGTTCATATTTTAGAAATGAAAACGTATTGAATTTATATGTACAATTTCATGTTTTAGAATAATAAACTAACTAAATATGAAATTAATGAAAATAAAAGTATGAGTGAAACACAACCCCCAAGGCAACCAAATGGTCCTAGGTGACAGCCTACTTGTCTATTATAGTTAAATGATTGATAACGATTTTTATGGGATGGGTTTTTGTTTTGTTTAAAATAGTCGTCATCTTTATAGCGCTTATCGTCTGGATCTATCACTTCCGGATGTTTATCATTAGCCACGTGCATCCCTCCCTTCTAAAATATGAACTATTTTTATATTTATTTTAATCGTATTAAGGGACTGATTCAATGAAATCCACATCGTAAATGAAATTACTTAATCTGATAGCTTTTATATTATATTTAAAATAATAATGAGAAAATGATTAATGAAAACCTTAAAGGGTAATTTATAGTATATAAAGAGAAATAAGACAACTTAGATTAGCTTCTATTAATGGATAAGTATTTCTCTTGCTTTTTTAAATATATAGTAGTATTATTGCAAATATAAGAGGTTATATTTTTTTGTCCCACCAGGGACGTAAAAAGTCAATCTATGGTTAGAACCTGACCCTTAAATATAGAAACGGAGGAGGATAGTAGTGAAAGACTTGATAAAGATTCAACAAAAATTAGTGCCAGAACTTGTTGAAAAAATGTATCGTCGTTTTTCGATTCTCACTACTATTGCTCAATATCAACCCGTAGGTAGACGTAGTTTAAGCGAATATATGAATTTAACTGAGAGGGTACTTCGTTCTGAGACTGATGTATTGAAGAAACAGGAACTAATTAAAGTCAAACCTACAGGTATGGAAATAACGGATGCTGGCGAAGCGATCATCCGTCAATTAAACAGTTATTTTAATGTTTACTCAGACGATCATCAACTTGCACAAGTTATCAAGGAAAAATACGGCATCAAAGATGTCTATGTTATTCCAGGTGATTCAGATACTGACAAAGCAGTTAAAATTGAACTGTCGAAACAGGCTGGACAACTCGTTGAAGACGTATTGTATGACCACGCAACTGTTGCAGTAACAGGCGGTTCTACAATGGCGTACGTAAGTGAAGCCATGCATCATCAACCTTATGATGTATTTTTTGTACCTGCACGAGGTGGGCTTGGTGAAAATGTTGTATACCAAGCGAATACTATTGCAGCAAGTATGGCGCAGCAGACTGATGGCGATTATACAACGCTATACGTTCCAGATAATGTAAGTGAAACCACTTATAACACACTTATGTTAGAACCATCAGTCATACACACCTTAGAGAAAATTAGAGAAGCTAATATTACAATCCACGGCATTGGTGATGCGCTGAAGATGGCGCGAAGACGTCAATCACCTAGTGAAGTTATTGAAAAACTTCAACATCACAATGCCTCGGGAGAAGCATTTGGCTATTATTTCGACGAACAAGGGCAAATCGTTCACAAAGTTAAAACGATTGGACTTCAATTAGAAGATCTTGTTTCGAAAAAGTTTATCTTTGCCGTAGCTGGGGGTAAATCAAAAGGAGAAGCTATTAAAGCTTACCTCTCGATTGCGCCTAAAAATACTGTGTTAATTACAGATGAGGGTGCGGCAAGCGTTATCGTTAACAATAGTAATAAAAAGTGATTCCACTTTTTAAATATCATTTTAAAGGAGGCCATTATAATGGCAGTTAAAGTAGCAATTAATGGTTTTGGTAGAATTGGTCGTCTAGCATTCAGAAGAATTCAAGACGTAGAAGGAATCGATGTTGTAGCAGTAAACGACTTAACAGATGATGAAATGTTAGCTCATTTATTAAAATATGACACTACACAAGGTCGCTTCACAGGAGAAGTTGAAGTTGAAGAAGACGGTTTCCGCGTTAACGGATTAGAAGTTAAATCATTCTCAGAACCAGATCCAAGTAAACTACCTTGGGGAGACTTAGATATCGATGTAGTATTAGAATGTACTGGTTTATTCACAGAAAAAGAAAAAGCAGAAGCGCACATCAACGCAGGTGCTAAAAAAGTATTAATCTCTGCACCAGCTAAAGGTGACTTGAAAACAATCGTATACAACACTAACCACGATACTTTAGATGGTTCTGAAGAAGTTGTTTCAGGTGCTTCATGTACTACTAACTCATTAGCTCCAGTTGCTAAAGTGTTAAATGATGAATTCGGTTTAATCGAAGGCTTCATGACTACAATCCACGCATACACTGGTGACCAAAGTACACAAGATGCGCCTCATAGAAAAGGTGACAAACGTCGTGCACGTGCAGCTGCTGAAAACATCATCCCTAACTCAACAGGTGCTGCTAAAGCTATCGGCCTAGTAATCCCTGAAATTGATGGTAAATTAGACGGTGGAGCGCAACGTGTTCCAGTTGCAACTGGTTCATTAACTGAATTAACAGTTGTATTAGAACAAAATGTAAACATCGAAGACGTAAATAAGGCAATGAAAAATGCATCAAACGAATCATTCGGCTACACTGAAGACGAAATCGTTTCTTCTGATGTAATCGGCATGACTTATGGCTCATTATTCGATGCGACACAAACTCGTGTTATGACAGTTGGCGACCGCCAATTAGTTAAAGTAGCAGCTTGGTACGATAACGAAATGTCATACACTTCACAATTAGTTCGTACACTAGACTATTTAGCTAGCCACGCTAAATAAGGTGACGTTAACTTAAATTTAGCAAGCATTAGCATTGTTAAATTGAATTAATAAGCTTAGGAGTAAGCGGGGAGCTCAACGCTTCTCCGCTTATTTTTACTTTATTCATTCATTTAAAGGAGGAAGATTTTATGGCAAAAAAAATTGTATCTGACTTAGAGTTAAAAGGTAAAACTGTACTTGTCCGTGCGGATTTTAACGTACCGATGAAAGATGGAGAAATTACTGACGACAATCGCATTGTCCAAGCTTTACCAACAATTAAATATATTGTTGAACAAGGTGGGAAAGTCGTATTATTCTCTCATTTAGGTAAAGTTAAAGAAGAAAGTGATAAAGCAGAATTGACTTTAAAACCAGTAGCTAATGCATTATCTGAAAAACTAAATAAAGACGTTGTATTTGTTCCTGAAACACGCGGCGAGCAACTAGAACAATCTATTAAAGGTTTAAATGAAGGTGACGTACTTTTAGTAGAAAATACACGTTTTGAAGATTTAGATGGTAAAAAAGAATCTAAAAATGACCCTGAATTAGGTAAATATTGGGCATCACTTGGCGATGTGTTCGTAAATGATGCATTTGGAACTGCACATCGTGAACATGCTTCTAACGTAGGCATTGCAGCTCACTTAGAAACTGTTGCAGGTTACTTAATGGAGAAAGAAATTAGATATATAGGTGGCGTCGTAGAAAACCCTGATAAACCTGTAGTTGCAATTCTTGGTGGCGCTAAAGTTTCAGATAAAATTGGCGTCATTACTAACTTATTGAAAATTGCAGACAAAGTACTTATCGGTGGCGGTATGTCATACACATTCTTTAAAGCACAAGGTAAAGAAATTGGTTTATCATTATTAGAAGAAGATAAAGTTGACTTTGCTAAAGAATTACTAGAAAAATCTGGTGATCAAATTGTTTTACCTGTTGATTGTAAAGTGGCGAAAGAATTTTCAAATGACGCGGTAATTACAGAAGTTTCTGTAGATGATATCCCTGCAGATCAAGAAGCAATGGATGTAGGTCCAAAAACAGTGGAACTATTCAAAGAACAATTACAAGGTGCGCATACAGTGGTGTGGAATGGACCTATGGGTGTATTTGAATTTAGTAACTTTGCTAAAGGTACAATTGGTGTTTGTGAAGCAATCGCTGAAATGAAAGATGCGAACACAATCATCGGTGGTGGCGACTCAGCTGCAGCAGCTATTTCGCTAGGATACGCTGATGATTTCAGTCACATTTCAACAGGCGGTGGCGCATCATTAGAATATCTTGAAGGTAAAGAATTACCAGGTGTCGTTGCGATTGCTAATAAATAATCGTTTGATTAAAAAAGCTAGACATGGTTAAACAGAAATTAATCATAATTTACTAATAGGAGTGTATATAATGAGAAAACCAATTATTGCGGGTAACTGGAAAATGAATAAAACAGTTCAAGAAGCTAAAGATTTTATTAACGAATTACCAGCATTACCAGATACAAAAGAGGTAGAATCAGTAATTTGTGCTCCAACAATTCAATTAGACGCTTTAGTTACATTGGTTAATGAAGGAAAAGCACAAGGTTTACAAATTGGTGCGCAAAACGCATTCTATGAAGAAAATGGTGCTTTCACTGGTGAAACATCACCAGTAGCATTAGCTGACTTAGGTGTAAAATATGTGGTCATTGGACACTCAGAACGTCGTGAAATTTTCCACGAAACTGACGAAGATATTAATAAAAAAGCACATGCTGTATTCAATCATGGTATGACACCAATTATTTGTGTTGGTGAAACTGATGAAGAACGCGAAAGTGGAAAAGCTAACGAAATTGTCAGCAATCAAGTGAAAAAAGCAGTTGAAGGCTTATCAGATGAACAATTAAAACAAGTTGTAATTGCTTATGAACCGATTTGGGCAATCGGTACTGGTAAATCTTCTACTGCAACAGACGCAAACGAAATGTGTGCATTTGTAAGAGAAACAATTGCTGACTTATCAGGCCAAGCAGTTGCCGATGCAACACGTATTCAATATGGCGGTAGCGTAAAACCTAACAACATTAAAGAATACATGGCAGAATCAGACATTGATGGCGCATTAGTAGGCGGCGCGTCACTTAAAGTGGATGATTTTGTACAATTGTTAGAAGGTGCAAAATAATATGGCTAAACAACCAACTGCATTAATTATTTTAGATGGTTTTGCAAACAGAGCAAGCGAACACGGTAATGCTGTAAAACTAGCTAATAAACCTAACTTTGACCGTTATTATAGTAAGTATCCAACAACACAAATTGAAGCAAGTGGTTTGGATGTTGGACTCCCTGAAGGTCAAATGGGTAATTCAGAAGTTGGACATATGAATATCGGCGCTGGACGAATTGTTTATCAAAGTTTAACACGCATCAATAAATCTATTGAAGATGGCGACTTCTTTGAAAACGATGTATTAAACAATGCCATTCAACACACAAAAAGTAATGATTCAGCGCTCCATATCTTTGGTTTATTATCAGATGGTGGCGTACACAGTCATTATAAACATTTATTCGCTTTACTTGAATTAGCTAAAAAGCAAGGTGTCGAAAAAGTTTATGTTCACGCATTCTTAGATGGACGCGATGTAGATCAAAAATCAGCATTAAAATATATCGAAGAAACTGAAACTAAATTTAATGAACTAGGCATCGGTCAATTCGCTTCTGTATCTGGACGCTATTATGCAATGGACCGTGATAAACGTTGGGATAGAGAAGAAAAAGCTTATAATGCAATTCGTAACTTTGGCGGAGAAACATTTGATTCAGCTAAAGCTGGCGTGGAAGCAAACTATGCTAAAGACTTAACTGATGAATTTGTTGAACCATTCATTGTTAAAGACCAAAATAACGGTGTAAACGATGGAGACGCAGTTATCTTTTATAATTTCCGTCCTGACAGAGCTGGACAATTGTCTGAAATCTTTACAGATAAAGCATTTGAAGGCTTTAAAGTCGAGCAAGTAAATGACTTATTCTATGCAACGTTTACAAAATACAACGATAATGTTGACGCAGAAATTGTATTTGAAAAAGTCGATTTAACTAATACAATTGGTGAAGTTGCACAAGATAATGGTCTCAAACAATTACGTATTGCTGAGACAGAAAAATTCCCACATGTAACTTATTTCATGAGCGGGGGTCGCAATGATGAATTTGAAGGTGAACGTCGTCGTTTAATTGATTCACCTAAAGTTGCAACTTATGACCTTAAACCAGAAATGAGTGCTTATGAAGTCAAAGACGCACTTATTGAAGAGTTAGATAAAGGTGATTTAGATTTAATCCTATTAAACTTTGCTAATCCTGATATGGTTGGTCATAGCGGTATGCTTGAACCAACAATTAAAGCGATTGAAGCAGTTGATGAATGTCTAGGTGAAGTTGTAGACAAAATCATTGATATGGGCGGTCATGCGATTGTTACAGCTGACCATGGCAACTCAGATATGGTGTTGACTGACGATGAACAACCAATGACAACACATACAACGAACCCAGTACCAGTTATTGTTACTAAAGAAGGCGCGGATTTACGCGAAACAGGACGTCTTGGTGATTTAGCACCAACATTATTAGATTTGTTAAACGTAAAACAGCCCGAAGACATGACTGGTGAATCATTAATTAAACATTAATACAATGCGAAAATTTAAATGATTGCTTAGTAAAAAGTATAACAACGTGTCATATGTTATAAAATGTTTGTAAAACGTATGGCACGCAAAATTAAAGGAAAATAATTAAATTATTTGTATTTATAGCATTTATGGCTATAATGAAGATGAAATTTAATATTTCTAAACTACTTATTAAAAAGGAGATTACAAACATGCCAATTATTACAGATGTTTACGCTCGCGAAGTCCTTGACTCACGTGGTAACCCAACAGTTGAAGTAGAAGTATTAACTGAAAGTGGCGCATTTGGTCGTACACTTGTACCATCAGGTGCGTCTACTGGTGAACACGAAGCGGTAGAATTACGTGACGGAGACAAATCACGTTATTTAGGTAAAGGTGTAACTAAAGCAGTTGAAAATGTTAACGAAATTATTGCACCAGAATTAGTTGAAGGTGAGTTTTCAGTATTAGAACAAGTTTCTATTGATAAAATGATGATTCAATTAGATGGCACTGAAAACAAAGGTAAATTAGGTGCGAACGCTATTCTTGGTGTTTCTATTGCAGTAGCTCGTGCAGCAGCTGATTTATTAGGCCAACCACTTTATAAATATTTAGGTGGATTCAACGGTAAACAATTACCAGTTCCAATGATGAACATTGTAAATGGTGGTTCTCACTCTGATGCGCCAATCGCATTCCAAGAGTTTATGATCTTGCCAGTTGGTGCTGAAACATTTAAAGAATCATTGCGTTGGGGAGCAGAAATCTTCCACAACTTAAAATCAATCCTTAAAAACCGTGGTTTAGAAACAGCAGTAGGCGACGAAGGTGGTTTCGCTCCTAAATTTGAAGGCACTGAAGATGCTGTAGAAACTATTTTAGAAGCGATTAAAGCAGTTGGCTTAGAGCCTGGTAAAGATGTATTCTTAGGTTTTGACTGTGCTTCATCAGAATTCTTTGAAGACGGCGTTTACAACTACGCTAAATTTGAAGGTGAAAATGGTTCTAAACTTACTGCAGAACAACAAGTTGACTACTTAGAAGAATTAGTTAACAAATATCCAATCATCTCAATTGAAGATGGTATGGATGAAAATGACTGGGATGGTTGGAAAGTATTAACTGATCGTATCGGTGATAAAGTTCAATTAGTCGGTGACGATTTATTCGTTACAAACACTGTTAAATTATCAGAAGGTATTGAAAAAGGTATCGGTAACTCTATCTTAATCAAAGTTAACCAAATTGGTACATTAACTGAGACATTTGATGCTATTGAAATGGCTCAAAAAGCTGGTTATACAGCAGTTGTATCCCACCGTTCTGGTGAAACTGAAGATACTACAATCTCTGATATTGCAGTGGCTACAAATGCTGGTCAAATCAAAACTGGTTCATTATCAAGAACAGATCGTATTGCTAAATACAATCAATTATTACGTATTGAAGATGAATTATTCGAAACAGGCAAATTTGACGGTATCAAATCATTTTACAACTTAGATAAATAATATTTATCTTAAATAAAGAGTTCACGCGCTAACACGCAAGTCATTTGACTTGCGTGTTTTTTAAAAGCCTCACTTCTCAAATTATTGAGTTAGTGGGGCTTATGCAATGGCAAAGCTATTGTAAACAGCGAAAGAACTTGCTCAATTGAAAATTGAGCTTAGTAGGACTTATGCAATAGCAAGGCTATTGTAACCAATGAAAGAACTTGCTCAATTTATTGAGTTAATGATATTTATGTATGAGTTTTAGCTCAAATAAATCCTTTATCCCTTTCAATCTAGTCATCTTTGCCGGGATGGGAGACGAAATCTTTTTTAATAAATTAGATTTCTGTCCCCTTCGTAGTAGAGCTTACGCAATAGTCAAGTTATTGCATAAGAGAAAAGTTTGAGTAGGGAGGAAATTAATTGTCCCTGCCAATAATCATTAATGTGGCAGTAATTTAAAGTCCCGTTCCCTTTTGTGCATACAGTTTATAGATATAAGTGGATGAATGTTTGTATCCTCAGTTTTATGTGGTATCCAAAGTAAAAAATATTACGAGTGCATATGATTTTAGTTTACTTATTTACTTAATTTGTTCATCTTTGTTAGTGAAACTGATATAATTAGTAGTGTAAATTATAGAAGGAGCATGGACTGATTATGAATGCAAAACCTGAAACAAAAGAAGTTAGAACTGGTCATTTGATTGCTTACAGTTCATTAATCATTGCGATTCTTTATGCAATACATTTATTTCTCATTTTAGACGATAGTGTAGTGAAGCAACTGTTAATAAATAGTAAACAAAAACCTTCCGAAAATGCTATTGGTGTTATAAAAAACAGTTTTCAATTTACAGGTGTTATGTATGTAATAGCCAATTTAACGGGGGTTATTGCAATTTGGAACAGGCATACATACTTGTGGTGGTTTATGTTTGCAGTATTCGCTTCACAAATTCTATATAACTTAGTTAATATCAACGCAGTTTTCGAAGCAATATTAGATGTCAAATCAATGGTGAATATCTTACCGTTAACAATAGTATTGATTATGTCATTCGTCTTAGCAGTTTACATGTTAGTCGTGTCTATCAAGCGTAAAAGTACTTTTAATAGATAGAAGTTTGCTAAACAAGTTAAACGTGTGATATAATGCGGTGCGTATATAATGAATGGAGGACAATTTTTATGCATACATTTTTCATGATCATTTTAATATTAGATTGTATTGCATTAGTGACTGTTGTATTACTCCAAGAAGGTAAAAGTAATGGACTATCAGGTGCGATAAGCGGTGGCGCCGAACAGTTATTTGGTAAACAAAAACAACGTGGCGTTGATTTATTCTTGCATAGATTAACAATTGTATTGTCTGTCATTTTCTTCTTGTTAATGTTAGGCATAAGTTATTTTGGTTTATAAGGTCCGACAATGTTAAAGTCGGGCTTTTTTATTTATAATAGTATTATCCGACTTTTTAAATGATTAAATTTAGGGAATATATTTTGAGTATGATTCATATTAAATCAATTGCTAGGACGAAAGGGTTGAACCACGATGCAAATTAAATTACCAGAGCCATTCTTTTTTGAAGAAGGCAATCGTGCTGTATTACTTTTACACGGTTTTACAGGAAATTCTTCAGATGTAAGACAATTAGGTAGATTCTTACAGAAAAAAGGTTATACATCTTACGCACCACAATATGATGGTCATGCTGCACCACCCGAAGAAATATTGCAATCAAGTCCATTTGCGTGGTATAAAGATGCGATAGACGGGTACCAATTTCTTGTGGATAAAGGATATGATGAAATCGTTGTAGCAGGTTTATCTCTAGGCGGTTGCTATGCGTTAAAAATAAGCTTAGACAGAGATGTAAAGGGTATTATAACAATGTGTACGCCTATGCATATCAAGACAGAAGGCGCAATGTTTGATGGTGTTTTAGAGTATGCCCGTAATTTTAAAAAATACGAGGGAAAAGATGAAGCTACAATTGAAAAAGAAATGGATGTATTTCACCCCACAGACACTTTAAAAGATTTACAAGAACAAATTCAAAGTGTAAGAGACCAAGTAGACGAAGTGATGGATCCTTTACTCGTTATACAAGGTGAACAAGATCAAATGATTAATACCGATTCTGCAAACATTATATACAATGAGAGCGAATCAGATGAGAAAGATATTAAATGGTATGCGAATTCAGGACATGTCATCACAATAGATAAAGAAAAAGAAACAGTTTTTGAAGATATATACCAATATTTAGAATCATTAGATTGGTCAAAATAAATTTATAGTATTTAATTATAGAAAGGAGGGGCATAATGAATTTAAAGCAATCCATTGAAGAAATTATCAAACAACCAGATTATGAACCCATGTCTGTATCTGATTTTCAAGATGCATTAGGTTTAAACAGTGCCGACTCATTTAGAGACTTAATCAAGGTGCTCGTTGAATTAGAACAAACCGGGTTAATTCAACGTACAAAGACAGATAGGTACCAACGTAAGGGATCTAAAAAATCAAAACAATCCGAATTAATTAGAGGAACATTAAGCCAAAATAAAAAGGGCTTTGCGTTTTTACGTCCAGAAGATGGTGATACAGATGATATCTTTATCCCACCAACTAAGATTAATCGTGCAATGGATGGAGACACTGTACTTGTCGAATTACAACACTCTAAGGGTGAATATAAAGGTAAATTTGAAGGAGAAGTTAAATCAATTGAGAAACACTCCGTCACTCAAGTCGTAGGTACGTATAGTGAAGCAAGACACTTTGGTTTTGTACTACCCGACGATAAACGTATCATGCAAGATGTATTTATTCCGAAAGGTCATAACCTAGGCGCTGTAGATGGACATAAAGTATTAGTACAGATTACTAAATATGCAGATGGCACAGATAATCCAGAAGGACAAGTTTCAGCTATTTTAGGCCATAAAAACGATCCAGGCGTAGATATTTTATCTATCATCTATCAACATGGTATCGAAATTGAATTTCCAGATAAAGTGTTAGAAGAAGCTGAAGCAGTACCAGATGAGATTAAACCATCTGAAATAGAAGGCCGTCGTGATTTAAGAGATGAACTAACGATTACGATTGACGGTGCAGATGCTAAAGACTTGGACGATGCAATTAGTGTGAAAAAACTAGAGAACGGTCATACACAATTAACAGTCAGCATTGCAGATGTCAGTTACTATGTAACAGAAGGCTCAGCGCTAAATGAAGAAGCATACGATCGTGCAACGAGTGTTTATTTAGTGGATCGCGTAATCCCTATGATTCCACATCGACTCAGTAACGGCATCTGTTCATTAAATCCAAATGTAGATAGATTAACATTAAGTTGCCAGATGGAGTTAGATGAACGTGGCGATGTCGTTAATCATGAAATCTTTGATAGTGTCATTCACTCAAATTATCGTATGACTTACGATGAAGTAAACGAAATTATTACAGATCAAAATAAAGAGACGCGCGATAAATATAACGAAGTGACACCAATGCTTGATTTAGCAAAAGATTTATCTGAACGCTTAATCAATATGAGAAAACGCCGCGGTGAAATAGATTTCGATATCAGTGAAGCAAAAGTACTTGTAAATGAAGAAGGTATACCTACTGATGTTGAATTAAGAGAACGTGGCGAAGGCGAACGTCTTATTGAATCATTTATGTTAGCTGCCAATGAAACAATAGCAGAACATTTTGATCGTTTAGATGTACCGTTCATATACCGTGTACACGAACAACCTAAATCAGAACGTCTACGTCAATTCTTTGATTTTATTACTAATTTTGGAATAATGATCAAAGGTACTGGCGAAGAAATTCACCCATCTACTTTACAAAAAATCCAACAAGAAGTAGAAGGTCAACCGGAACAAATGGTCATTTCTACTATGATGTTACGGTCAATGCAACAAGCACGTTATGATGATGTCAATTTAGGGCATTTTGGCTTATCTGCCGAGCACTATACACACTTTACATCGCCTATACGTAGATACCCAGATTTAATAGTTCATAGACTCATCCGTAAATATCTTGTTGATAAAACGATGGATGATAAAGAACTTAATAAATGGGAAGAACTGCTACCAGAAATCGCAGACCACACATCTCAAAGAGAACGTAGAGCGATTGAAGCGGAACGTGACACAGATGAATTGAAGAAAGCAGAATACATGGTTCAACATATTGGAGAAGAATATGAAGGTATCATTAGTTCTGTAGCTAATTTTGGTATGTTTATTGAATTGCCAAACACCATTGAGGGCATGGTACACGTATCAGACATGACGGATGACTACTATAACTTCGATGAACGTCAAATGGCAATGATAGGTGAACGACAAGCTAAAGTATTCCGCATTGGCGATCCCGTTAATATTAAAGTAGTTAATGTCGATGTAGATGAACGCATGATTGATTTTCAAATCGTCGGTATGCCGTTACCTAGAAAAGAACGTAGCCAACGACCTTCACGTGGTAAGACAATCCAAGCTAAACCACTTGGTAAGTCACTAGATAAATCCAATGACGATAAAAAAGGTAAGAAAAAACAACGTAAAGGTAAAAATCAGCGAAATAAAAACAAACAAGCTAGTGGCAATACAAAACATAAACCATTTTATAAAGATAAAAAGGTTAAAAATAAAGCTCGTAAGAAGAAAAAATAATTCAACAAAGAGGTGAAACTCAATGCCAAAGAAAAAATCACCAGGAACGTTAGCTGAAAATCGTAAAGCAAGACATGATTTTAATATTGAAGATACGGTTGAAGCGGGCATTGTGTTAAAAGGGACGGAAATCAAGTCCATTCGTCGTGGCAGTGCAAACCTTAAAGATAGCTATGCGCAAGTAAATCGTGGCGAAATATTTTTAAACAATATGCACATTGCTCCATATGAAGAAGGTAATCGATTTAACCATGACCCTCGTCGTTCACGTAAACTCCTATTACACAAACGTGAAATATTGAAATTAGGCGAACGTACAAGAGAAATTGGTTACTCAATTATCCCTTTAAAACTCTATTTAAAACACGGTCAATGTAAAGTCTTACTTGGCGTTGCAAGAGGTAAGAAAAGACATGATAAACGTCAAGCATTGAAAGAAAAAGCAATGAAACGTGATGTAGATAGAGCACTTAAAGCGCGTTATTAAGCGAAAATATTGCCAAAGACACCGATCTTTGGTAATATAATATGTGCTTTCTGAAAAAGATGTATAGTTTAAAGTCTGCAGAAAGTACATTATATTATTAGGGGGACGTTTTTGGATTCGACAGGGGTCCCCGAGCTGGTTAAGCGTGTCGGAGGGTTGTCTCCGCACCAACACACACAGTTAAAAATTAACTGACAAATCAAACAATAATTTCGCAGTAGCTGCGTAATAGCACTCTGCATCGCCTAACTGCATTTCCTATGTGCAGTTAACGCGATTCAACTTTAATAGGATACGCTAGGCACTGCCGCTTGAAGTCTGCCTAGAAGAGATTAACCAAGCTAGCACAATGTCGGCTGTCTATCACCTAACATTGTGCGAAATGCCTTGATAGACTACACACGTAGAAAGATTAGTATCAGGACCTCTGGACGCGGGTTCGAATCCCGCCGTCTCCATTACAGAGCTCTCAGCCCAAGTGGTTGAGAGCTTTTAAAGTAAAGCCACTCTTCGGAGTGGTTATTTTTATGGCTAATTGTGTTAGAATATTCTGTGAATTATAAAAATAAGGATGTGTATTTATATAGAATATAAATTAGTAGAATTTCATTCGTGTCATTGGGAACAAATTAATGAATTGAATAAACAAGAAGGATGGCAAAATCTTGTTGAAAATAAGGATAACTATAGAAAATCTTTAGAAAACTCTATAACAATTGTTGCAATCGATAAAAAGGGGGAAGTTATAGGATTTATTAGAAGTCTAACAGACGGTTATACGACTTTGTTTATCTGTGAGTTGCTTGTAATAGAACAGAAAAGAGATGCAGGGATAGGTAACGAGTTGATAAATCACTTGCACAAAAAATATCCATACACAAGAATTGACTTATTAGCAACAAAACATTCATCAAAATTTTACGAAAAACAAGGATTTAGAATTTTTCATGGATATAGAAAAGATTTTTAAAAATATATTTTTACTATGAGGTGATACTATATGATTCAATCTATAAATCACGTTACCTATTCTGTATCAGATATTAATCAATCTATTGCTTTCTATAAAGATATTTTAAAAGCTAATATTCTGGTAGAGAGTGATAAAACAGCGTATTTTACTGTAGGTGGTCTATGGTTAGCGCTAAATGAAGAAAAAGATATACCTAGAAATGAAATTCAATACGCATATACACATATGGCATTTACAATTGATGAAAGTGAATTTGAAGTATGGTATCAGTGGTTAAATGATAACAATGTGAATATATTAGAAGGACGTAATAGAGATGTAAGAGATAAACAATCAATATACTTCACTGATCCAGACGGCCACAAGTTAGAGCTACATACAGGTACATTACAAAATAGGTTAGACTATTATAAAGAAGAAAAATCACATATGAAATTTTATATATAAGTAGGTTATATTATGACGTTGAAAGCAAGATTATTTGAAGAACAAGATTTAATCAAAATAAATGAATTGTTAGTTTTATATGAAGATTTAGGTTATCCAACAATAACCAAGGATTTAGTTAATCGTTTGAAAAAGATATACAGTCATGAAGATTATTATTTGTTACTTTTAGTTAAGGATGATGTGATAATCGGTTTGAGTGGTATGTGCAAAATGATGTTCTATGAAAAGAATGGTGAGTATATGCGTTTACTAGCATTTGTTATTAATTCTAATTATAGAGAAAAAGGCTATGGAACACTTTTATTAAAAGAGTCAGAAATTTTAGCAACTCAATTAGGATGTAAAGCAATCACTTTAAATAGTGGTAATAGAGAAGAAAGAGATAATGCTCATAGTTTTTATAAAAATAATGGATTTGTGAAAAAGTCATCTGGTTTTTCGAAAAACCTATATTGGTAAGGTTTATTTAATTAATACCATATTTAATAATATGAAGTGTTTAATGGGAAAGGTTGTTAAAATATGAGTAAAATAATAGTTATTGGTTCGTCTGGATCTGGTAAATCTACATTATCAAAGCAATTATCGAATATTTTAGACATTCCTGTTTATCATTTAGATGCACTATTTTGGAAACCTAATTGGGTTATGTCCAAAGAAGATGAACAAATAGATATTCAAAATTCATTACTAGAAAGAGGTGAATGGATTATTGATGGAAATTATACTGGCATTTTAGAAGATAGATTACAGCTAGCTGATACTATAATATTTTTGAATTTACCAAGAAGAATTTGTTATTACAGAGTTTTCAAAAGGCTATTCAAAAACAGAGGTAAGACTAGACCTGATATGGGTAAAGACTGTAAAGAAAGAATAACTTTCACGTTTTTGAAATATATTTGGAATTATCCTAAATATCGAAAACCATTTTTATTGGATAGATTTAAAGAGGTAGAAAAGCATAAAGATATATTTGTTTTAAATAGCATTAAAGAAATTAAGGAATTCAAAATAAAAATAAGACAGTAGAAAACACTAAATGAACAACTATACGTAAAATAGTTTTTCGATGCAGCACAGAGTGAATGTCAGAGTGGATAAATGAATTTATGTATAGTTGTGCAAAATGAAATTTGTAATTATAAATAAATTTATTTAAACTGTTCATAATTGATAGGTGAAGGAGTGTGTTTCGAATGGTTAAAGTTTCATACACAGAGGAAGGTGAAAAGAAGTATGCTAGTAAATTAGTGGAAGCAGATAAAGAACGATATAGATTTTACTGCCCAAATCCTAAATGCAAGACGGAAATGTCATTAGCAATTTATGAAAATTATAGTAATACTTTTAAAGCTAATTTGAAAGGTAAAGAACATAAGAAAAAGTGTTGGTCAAGGAATAGTGAACTAAATCAAGAATATTCAACAAATGATTACAATACAAAAGATTTTATTGAAAAACTTATATTATCAAAGAGTAATAAGAAAAACAATCAAAGTGAAACAGGTTCAAATCATAAAAATAAACATGCAAAATTATCTACATTGAAAGATATATTTATATATTGCAGAACACATGACGTAGATGAAAATATTCAAGGAGAATACATAAGAAATATATTTTTAGATGATAGAAATATGAGCTTTTATAATGATGTAGGAGTCAATGGCTATAAAATGTTGTCGCCTACATTGATTAAATACAATTTAAATGACTCAAAAAAAGAATATAATATGATTTTTAAATATGGGGATCTTCCAGGTGTTTTAACTTTTCAAAACAAATCTATAATGAAAAGTGTTTTGAAAAAATTAGGTTTAAATAGTAGTAGAAAACCAAAAAATATTAGAAATGTAATAGCTACTAAATGGGAAACTAAAAAAGACAAGGACGGTAAATTACAAAGGATAGATGGTAATATATTAAACACTAAACAAATTATTGATGTGTCTAGTTACGCAATATAGAAACTTAATATAACAATGAAGGTGAAGGAAAATTAAAAGATTATTAAAATACATGAGCTTTATATTGATTATTGGATTATGCATTATTTTTATTGTTGTTTGTGGATTACTTTCAAACAAATATGGATTTGGTAATCCATTAGAAATAGTACTATTATCTTTAAGTTTATTTGCTACACTTGGTGGTGCTTATTTTGGTGCATTAATTGCAGGGAAATATAGTTTGAAAACAGTGGAAAAGCAATTTATTAATGAAAGGAAAGATAATTTAAATAAAGTTGTGGTAACTTTGAGTTTTTATAATATATCATTGTTTAAGGTTTTTAACTCCATATTTAAACAGATAAATACTTGCAACGAGGAAATAGAAAGAGACATTAAAAATGAAATTCCTTTAAATTTAATATTTAAAAAATATATA
>FLSG01000033.1_pt2 | contig 16849 bp, 18 predicted proteins | sample 1550511 | NCBI WGS metagenome assembly FLSG01 (sample SAMEA4031768, study PRJEB14383) | metagenome | biome: human; feature: oral; material: saliva | place: Philippines | collected 2014
AAACTTTTCATATCACTATTTTATTTAATTAAACATCCATATTAGGTGCTGGTACAACAGCTGGTGGTTCGTCGCCATTCGAAGGGTTGATTAGATTTCCACCACTATCAGAAATGAAGTTATTTCCGCCTAATTCTGAAACATACGACTTAGTAACAACCGTGTCGTAATAAACAGATCGCACAGAGTAAGACATCTTTTGAGCAACAACCGCACCTCCACTTGTAGAGCCAATCTCGAACAGTCCACCATAAATCATTTCTCCACTCTCTCCAATCTTAAGTGTGATCGGAGTTGTAGCTGCAACTATAGCCTTATCGTCGCCTGTGTATTGCTTTCCTAACTGCAAGGTTATATATTCATGTGATTTATCATCAAGCGTAGCAGTCAACTTAATATCACCACCTCCATAAGTGTTCTGCTGAAAACCTCTATTGGTGATTCTCACAATGATATTAACACCGAGATAAGCCTTACCATCACGCTTGCTAACAAAGTATCTACTGGCATTGATCAATTCCATGTCCACTCCATACTTATTCACGATACCACGATGATTAAGCATTATCTGCGGCTGTCCGAGTTCATTCGCAAGAATGATGTTCGGATACCCGTCAATTTCACCGAAGTAAATTGAACCGTGTTCACATCGCATACGTACACGATTTGCATCAATAGTTCCATCTGAAGCTACTAACGCAACCTTACCCTCTGGAGTTTGAACCTTGAAGTTCTTTGCATTGACGGTGAAAGAGCTATTCTCACCATCCATGTGCATACCTACAGCTTCAAGACCAGTACGCAAGTCTTTCACAAAGGCAGAGATTGATTTGCCACCAACATTAAACTCAGCCTCGAACTGTTTAGTAGTATAGTATTGTGCAGACTGCCAATCTTCAATACTAAACTCTTCACCCTTTTTCTTTGGCTGAATGCAAACAAGCAAGTCGTTACGATACTTATCACCGAACGTAGCATTGCTCCACTGATCGCCTGCATCGTATGGAGGAACAGGTACGGCTTGCACGAAAACTCGTCGCTTACCATCTGCTGTGTCCTGCGCACGCTGTGCAGCTTCAAGCGACTTAAGCACGTCAGCGTCGGTTATCTCTTTCCAGGCAAAAGACCCATCTTGGTTTTTCTCGAATGAGTATGAGCGACCGCCACCTGTCTCGACATAAGAGCGATTGTAGTAGACATCATGCTCGTGCATCTCTTTCGTTTCGTCGTCCGTCCACTCATTAGCCGGCTCATTCGTCAATGAAGGAACAGCATCACCGAAGTAGAAGGTGATATTTCTATCTGACTGCTGCATAACCGAGCTAATACGTCCCTGCATAGACTCTAAGAAGTCTTGCAGGCGGATATACTCACTACGATTAGCAGGGTTCTCAACACGTATCTCGAAGTTCTGTTTATCGAATAAGAAGATAGGACGAGGAAGGGTAAAAGAATTGATGCCTTTTATAATCTTAAAGTACGGTGCGCCTGTACCTGCTGCTGATTGTATAATAGCACTCTGACGGTCCTCATCCGTGAGGTGACCCAGTTGTACTACCTCGTCACCCACCTGCGGAACATCGCTACCACTTGCGTAGTCATCAACATTCGTGTTGTCTGCAATGTCAACATAATCAGTACCGACAGCGATGACATGCCTATGCCAATAGTGGTTAGACAACCGACCGCCTGCATCTATCAAGTTGAATGTCTCGCACAACGCCAAATCGTCCACTCGCATAGAGTTATACACCCTACGCCCTTCACTATCCTGCTGGCGGAAGTAGCATCGCCATGCACCTACTATCCTCTCTATCTTAGATATCACGAAACTACCAGCAGAGTTCACAATCTTGCCTTTTATGTGAGAGGTCTTCATTATCTCCACCTCTTCTGCTGTGAGCTTACGATGCACGTGCAGGTATTCAGCATCTATATGCCAGGAACCTTCTTCATCCTGATAGATAGACACGCCAGACTCGCCACGAACCGACTTACCAAACACGATACCCTTCATAAAGGTAGTCAGTGCATTAACGATGGTGTCTTGGTCTGTACGCACGATTTTCTCCCAGTCGACACTCTTAGGGTCGAGCGTGCGAGCAGACTTTGCTTCGTCAGCTAATCCAGCGAGTATCTTCTGCGCATCCAAGGTAAGATAGTCACCAATGCGATCGAGCGCATTCAATACCGACATGTTGTCGTGGCGGTGTCCAAACGCACCATCACCCTTGTAAGCGGTGGTGACTTCACGAGAGAACCATTCAAGGATAGCTGCTGCCGTGGTGATGTTCCACTTGTCAGAGTAAGGACTCTGAACTGGAAAAAGAGCCCCACTGCTCAGCGGTAGTCGCTCAAGCTCAACTAAGCGTGGGGCGATGGTAAAAGACCCTACATCAGGAATCTTGATATCTAACATTGCAGGTGCAGCGTCCTCTGACCTGATAATGTTCAGGTAGGGACGTGCATCTGCGTACTTATAGGTAAATGTATAAGATGAAGGGAGGTCTTTCGTCTGCCAACTCACGTCGCTCTCAGTCACTACAATGCGACGCACATAGTTGCCTATGTAGAGGAACTTACCCAACGAAGGGAAGAAGTCGAGCAACCATTTGCGTTCCTCCTTGGAAAGGAAGCCTGTGTTCTTCTTATATTCTCTGACTGTATCGACACGATACTCTTCTGAGTCGTTCTCAATCTCAGCTACATTGTGCGTGTGTTTCGCTGTATTCTCTGCATCACCATACGCACGAAAGGTATCGATACCACCCAGAGAGTTTTCGAAGAGTACCCACTGTTCTTCCTCACTTCGAATATCTGAAGCATAGTATCGCTGGATGTAGGTGAGACGAGTACCAGCAGCGTCTTCCACCCACACATCATAATAGCTTGGCATCTTACCAAGCTTACCAGCGATAACTCCATATTGCATAGGCATTGTCCATACCTTACCGTGAGAGAGAGTACCGAGTTCGAGGTCAGATTGAACATAACTACCATTCTCTTCTACGTAAGCACGACACTTCGCAACACAGTCTTCGACAGCGTAGTAGCTAAGGAACTCGGGCGTGTAATAGGTAACAGGCTTGACGGTAGGCTGCCACGTTAAGAAGTTACGTTTTAACCAGCTTGAAGCGGTGTCAGCGAAGTTGTCGATACCAGCACGGAGTACCGTGAATTGCCATGACTCTTGTGCAGCTGTCTTATCTTCGATGAGATTAACAAGAAACTCACGAGCAATGTTCGGTTGACGATAAATTGTAGTCGACTCCTGGAGCTGAAAAGATAGCAGCGGAGTGACGATGTTCTCCAAGTCTATCTCTATGCGCTTAGCCTTGTTTGGCGTGTAGGTATGTTGCACAATGATTTCATTCGAGTCTGCATACTTCAGAATGAATGTAACCTCTTGCGTGCTTGATATGATAAAGTGATTCATTGAGCCCGTCAGGCTGAGTGAATCAGGTTTAAGAATAATATCCATGTGCGAATTGTTTAACGCAAAAGTACGATATAAATAAGAAAGGATAAAGGACAGACTCACGCTCCATCGAAAGCTATGCTTTTGATCGTCCAAAGCTATGCTTTCTATCATCCAAAGCTATGCTTTTGATTATCGAAAGCTATGCTTTCTATATCGGCACGCACTCCAGCCACACCTCTGTTCGAGTGTATTCGTACTCTCCGTGTCTGAACCATCCACCTTTCCTTGTTATTCGCTCGGTGTAAGAACGCTGCTTACCATATTGCACACCAACATACTCGGCTGAAGGTAGAGGAGGGTAGACCGTTACAAAGGTCTTGTTTCGCTCTCGATCAGCTGATTTGTACTCTTCCCAGCTGACTGATGTTCGCGTCTCTTTGCCCACCCACTTATACTTCACATCCATAGCCTTGAGCTGCTCATTGATAGTAGGAGCAGTAATGGTAGGCTGCATAAGTGAAACCGTGTAGAGTTCTGATTCTACTGGCTCATTCTTACCGCCAAGTGTGAACTTGAGTTTGTTGAAAAAGAACGGCACACCACGGATAACGACCTTAGCATAAGAGGATAGGTTCTGCTTCTGCGACTGAGAGAGCAGCAACTTCACCTTCATGTCGTGAAGAGAATTGCGCAGCAGTAGGTCATATTCACGGTAGAACTTTTCAAAGATCCCTTGTGGTCCATTGTAGTGCAAAGCATAATCGAAGATGCGAGGATGTGAAAGTGCATTCACATCGTAAGCTGAGATAGTTCCTGCTGGACGACCGTCTGAAAGATAACTGAAGGCGAGTATCGTCTTTTGTTTATTGGCAGACTCCGAGGTGTTCTCCTTCGGTTCCGTAGCAACAACCATCTTCGAATTGAGCGACATGTATGAACCTACGTAGAGGAACTTACCCATATCATAGGTAAAGTCCTCCTCCTTGATTGTAGCCTTATAGCTAAGCATTCGCAACTCTGGTATGAGTTCAGGAACCTTTATTTCTTTCGCCTCGAGCGTTTCTCCTGTGTTGTAGTCTTGCGAAGCTTCGCCTATCTTCACCGTCACTTGGAAGTCGCCAGACCATCCTGTCTTATAGATAGCCCCATCAACAGGGTCGAAGTAAGCGTTCGGGTTCGCCTTGACTAAGCTGTCTATATCGTCGTAGGAGTCTGAGATTTCAGAATCAACCTTCTCCTCCGCTGAGAGCGTAACACGCTTATAGTCGTTCTCCGACTTATAAGCGAGTGTAGGTTCTTGGGTTACGCAATGCGTAAGGTCGGTGTTCGGAGTTTCATTCAGCGCATCACGCAAGAAGATGATATCTGCAATGCGCTTACCTTCATCAGAGGTGAACTCACAACAGAACTTCTTACGAAAAACAGAGATAAAATCTGCACAGGTAACATCAGGAACAAGGTCAGCAATCTTTATCTTTCCATTCACCAACACGTCCATCACATTGTTTACGACTACCATTTTATTGAATGGTTCTGTACGAGTAAAGAAGTTCTCTTGCAGATCATACCCAAAGTAAGCAAAGACACGCTTCAGAAGGTAGTTCGCACGGATGAATGGTGACATATAATATCCAGGTGCGAGCGTGATTGGTATGTCATCGACATACTCTGTACGCTGCACTGCATTATAGAAGTCACAACCCTCACCGCTCATATCGGGGTGAAACGATGTAGCTGAAGGTACCTCTGGAAGGAAGTCGTAGATCTTGTCGTATCTCAACACCTTTTCCTTACCAAACCCATTTAATACCTTATAATTAAGACCTGCCTTTTGTCCAGAATCGTCCGTGAAAAGCACTGGAAAGATGCCGTAATGCTCATTAGAGTTATTGCGGAGATTACGACAAAAATTAATCCCTTCTTCTACAGTATTTACTCCTGGTATGAATTCGCCTTTGAAAATATCCTTCAGCTTTACTTTCTGAATTCTTGAATAGAAAGAGCCGTCATTAATATAGAAGGAGGTTGAGATTCCACCCTTGTATTGAGCAGACAGTACCACCTGCCTACATTGAGCGAAGTACTCTCCATCTTGTATCGCGACATCGGTAGCAGTCATCTTCACACGTCGACCGAATGAATCAGGGAAACCGAGTATCCTGCGGTTACGTTCTGACGAAGGCAGTTCGAGCGGTGTCGTCTGTTCGCCATAATCATTGAAGAATGGATTTGTCCGTTCAACTTGTATCTGTGTGTCGGGCTTGAGGTTGTATTCTTCGCCCTTCTCTATGTTGGTTATCTTCATTGCTGTGTAAGGTGTTAAGTCTATTTACTTCCGAATCTGCGAGCCTTATCTTGTAGCTGCTGCTTCTGTTCTATCTCATTAAGAGAGACAGATGCAGGGATGCCGTCAACAGACAATCGGTCAAGAACATCAGTCAATCGCTCGATGAGTGTGTCCTTGTAGGAATCTTTAACCACACCACGCACGTCATTAACTGTTGGCGTGATATATCCACCAGAGGCACGACCTTGCGCCTGCTGAATGAGAAACTTATTCATATCGAGGGTGCGGATAGTTCCTGCACGCTGTGCACGGTCGATGATATCAATGAAGGGTGCTACGGTAGGATTCTCAACAGCTGCATTTGAAGCCACCCACTCCTTGCTGTGACCATACCCACCTTCTCCTACGAGAACGGTCGGTTTGTCGATAAATCCACGTCTATCAGGGTCGTAGTCAGCACGGAACATTTTGCCATCCTGCCTACGCTCTACGTCGATACTACCACCAGACTCAAGACCAGTGGCAACACGTGCGCCTGAAGCAGAGGCAGAGCCACCTGCACCGCTCAAGGTCATACGCTTCACCTTTTGACGCTCAGCGTTGGCAGCAGCAAGCTGCGCTGCACCAGTAATACCCATCAACGCTGCAGCGATAGGACCAGCGATAGGACCGAGTTCACTAAGAGCCTTCATTATAGATACTGATGTGTCAGCTATAATCTGAGAGGCTTTGATAGCGAAATTAACATCAGCATACTTCTTTTGTATCTTTAGTTTTTCATCCGCTTTCTTCTTCTCAAGCTCTGTAGTATCTTTGCCTGCTTTCTTTGCTGCTTCAATCTCCGCATCATACTTCGCATCAACGTTCGCTTCCTCTGCTTGCTGTAGTGCCTGAACAGCACCGCTGGAGAGGTTGGAATAATAGTCGAAAGCCTCCTTCATTTTGGCAATCTTCATATTCTTCACTGCCTCTTCATATTCTTCTTCAGATATCTCTTTATTCTGAAGGTGCATCTTCAACTGATTCAACTCTGCATTATAGAGTTCCTGTTGTGAAGCAAGACCATACTGCTGACGTATCTGAAGGCGGTGTTCTTCTGCCTGCTGGTCAAGATTAGTAAGAGCCTGCTGACGGTCTTGCTCATTAAGAAGGGTGTCATTCTCTATCTTCTTGCGACGTGCGGCATACTGGTCTTCGAATGTGTCAAGCCCATACTCCTGTCGTGCTTGGGCTTTACGCTCCTCAAGTTCTTTTATCTTAGCGAGTTGCTTGTCATTATACTCTGACAAGATATTGATTCGAGCTTGTTGATAGGCACTTTCAACCGCAGAAGTGTCTTCTCCACTTTGTTTCGCTAACTGTAACGCAGCATTGTAGTAACCATTGAGAAGTTCAAGTTTAGCATCTCGTTCCTGCTCTAAGGTTAAGGTTTGCTTAACCTGACCTTGTTCTATGAGTTGAGACATTACAGCTTGGTATTTCTCCTCGGCAGCGATACGTGCCTCCTCAAGTTTCTGTTGTGCTTGTGCTACATTTTTACTTTGACTTGCTTCGAGTTCTTTTTTCTTAGCTGCATCCTTGAAAGCCATCTGTGTGGATTTGGTGTAATATTTCTCCTCGATAGCAAGCAGGTTAGATGCGTGTTGCGTATTAAGTGCAGATATAAATATGTCGTACTGCTCTTGTGAAATTTTCTTCTTCGCAAGAGACATGTTGAGATTATTCAAATCTTTCTGATAAGCAGCTTCAGCAGCGTCAATAGAATTCTGTCGAGCCCCTGAGAAATTACGTGATGCAATATTATCAGGATCTACGCCTTTAGATTTAGAAGACTTCTTTCCCTTCTTACTACTTTTACCCCCACCAGATGAATATTCCAGCTGAGATTTTCTTTTTTCTAACTGTGCTATCTGAGCATCAATAGCTTTAAGCCCCTTTGTGTCACCGACTTTGATTGTAAGTCTTTTGGCTTTTAAAGCCTCTATCTTTTGATTAATTGAATCAAGGGTAGCTCCGACCGTCCCGACATTAGCACCACCACCACTATTGTCTGTCGAAAAGAGTTTTTTACCAAACTCCTTACCAATAGCATCAAGAGAAGTGTCTATTACTTTAATTTTCTCAACCGTGTCCTCCAATTGACGTGAGATAGTAGAAACTTCAGCAGAATAACCAGACGCTGCATATACCTGCCCTGGGGCAACATTACCTTGCGAAGTCTGCGGACGACCTGCATTATTTTTGGCAAAGTTCGCCTGTTCTTGCTTCATATTTTTCAGGTCTTTTTCCTGCTGACGCTGTTTGATAAGCAACTCTGCCTTTTGCTTACCTAATTCCTTGATAGCAGATTGCGCACCTTCTAACAAGGCTTTTTCTTTTAAAGCATTGAGATAACGAGTTAAGGCACGGGTATTCTCGTCGTAAACTTGCCCTTCACGAGAAAGCTTAGCAGTGTAATCAGGGACAATCTTTTGTAGAGCTACTATCGCATCTTGACGCTCTTTAAGAGAAAGCGAATTATCGTGAATGCGTTTGGTAAGCATTTCTATTTTAATACGTTCCTCTTCTGTCTTACGGCTGGCTTCAGACTGAATATCATTGAGATGTTTCTGTGCTACAGTGGCAGCATCAGCACGCTTATTGAACATCAATAATGCCCCGACAACGAGCGTGATTGCTCCGAAAACGAGTCCCCAAGGGCTGAGTTTAAGAACAATATTAAAAGCCTTCTGCAAGGCAATAGAAGTTGTCATAGTCTTATTGAGCACTGCATGACGTAATACAGACAATTGCAGCATTGCATTCTCAACCGCAGCTGCGGCAGCCTTAAGTTTACTCACAGCAACAGCACGTAAGCTCCATAGATAAGACAGTTTTTGCCCTGCCGTATAAGCAGCATAAGTAGCAGTAAGAAGTATAACAGCCTTTGTAAGAAGAACAAGCGTCTCACGATGGTCAACGAGGTATTTAATAGCCTTAATAGCCCCTATTTGAATCTGACCATAAATGTCAGAGAATTCTTCTTTAATAGGAACTAAAGCCTTACCAAGTGCGAGTTGTGCATTCTGAAGGTCAACGGTACGCTGAGTTGCTCGATCAGCAGCAGAGATATAAGTTTCTCCTGCTTGTGCAAGATTTTTTTCGACAATCTTTGCGACACCTTTCATAAAGTCTCCAGTCTCTTTTGTCTTTTCAGAAATTTCAGCAGCCGAGAGTCCGAGGTTATCAAGGATCATAGGAGATTTACGACCAAGACCTGTTACGATAGAGTCAACCATATAATCGAGAGACTGTCCCGTCTGTTGCGCTTTAAGCTGTGCGAAAGACAGGTATTTACCAAGGTCCTCAAGAGGGATGCGGAAGTCTTTTGCTTTAACCGCTGCCTTCATCAGTTCAATGTCTGATACGGTGTTTTTTGTAGCAGCACGAAGCTCTTGCAAGTAATCAGCTGTACCAATTTTCTCGAAGGCATGAGCTACGCCATCTGCTGCCTCGGCAAGTTCAACGCTTTTATTAATAGTTTCAGAGATACTTCCAGTCATTTTCTTTAAAAACGAGCCTGCAAGTTCCGCAGCTTTGGTAAGCAGATTTCCTGTCATATAGCCTAAGGTGGAGTCGTTAACAAAAAGTTCTTTAACCCCTCGAGCTGATACTTTAAGATCTTCCATACGCCCATGAACATCCTGCAATCGTTTTTCGAGTTCAGCATATAAATCAGGATTAAGAGCCTTTGAAACGTTATCCAACTCTTTTTGCAATGACTTTGACTGATTACGAAGCTGAGACATCGTCATGGCATTTGTATCCAAGGAACGTGTTTGTTCTTGAATACGTGAAGATAATTCTCTAATCTGTTTGCCTGTTTCTCTATAGGAGGCTGAGAGTTTTTTATACTGATCAGTTTCTTTCTTGCCTGAAGCTTCAAGCTTAATCATCTGCTGAAGTCGCTGCTTATTCTCATTACGAAGACTGGCAGACTGAGTTTCCAACTTGTGAATCTCTTGCTGTGCCTTTGCAGTTTTCACGTCAATGGTGTACTGAATTTCGTCTTCTGAAAGATGCTTGTTAGCCATATACTTATGGGTTTAATGAATGTTGTAATTGATCATGAATAGTTTTACGCACTTCGTCCGTGAATCCGAAACGAAGTTGTGGGAATGTTTCATGGTAGAGCACACCCCAAACAACACGATTATAAAGAGCAAGGTCGCGTCGCTTGGATTTAGCGATACGGTCATTGCGCTGACGATATGCCATATCTAAAAAACGGAGATAAGGCAAAATTCGGACAAAGATAGTATAAGACTCGCCTGTAATACTGGAACTATAAGAATGCTTGGAGAGAGAAGTTAGAAGACGCCCAGATTGCAGCTGATAATTGCTACGCACAACTGACTCTTGCGTAGCATAAATTTTAGAGATACCCTGCTGAAGGGTATCACGAACGAATTTCTTACGAATGAGACTGTCTGTTACCATATTTGCCTTTTTATACGCAAATATAGTAACAGACAGCTACACAGGAAAGGACATTACCTTAATGAGTAATGATATACCGATAGACTGGATATCCAAGTATCGGGGTAAGAAATGTCATACAAACGAGGTAGATTAATTTTATGGTAAAGAATTGTCCTCTACACAAAAACGGCATAAGTATGAGTGCTATTATTAAAGATAACCCTTGTATCAGTTCCATAATATAATGTTTATTTTAATGCAAATATAAAATTTAATTTGGAATAAAAAAAGTTATTCTTCAAATTCTTTATAAAAACTTATCTTGTATAAAACGTAGCTATATTTCACGGAACATCCATCTGAATTCCAACCCTTGCGCACCAGGACGATTGCAGAACTTATATCCTGCATCGCGAAGAGCTGTGGTAATTTGCTCTGCACACACCTTAGCAGAAGGGTCTAAATTGCGAATAGCATCTATTACCTCGGGGGTAGAGAAGAAGTGAGTTGTTTCTGCTGGTGTCGACGCTGGACGATATGTCGCTGATAAAGCAGCTATGTATATACTAATGTCTGTTATAGGCTGCTCGTCGTTTTCTTTCTTTTTTGTCATTGTTTTAAGGCTTTATCGGCATCTCTATGTGGGTCAACCGAGGTGAGAAATGAGTTGAGATCCCTACGCAGTGAGTGTAGGGTGTCGAGGAATGTGAGTGCGGTTTCAGGCTTTATATTGCCTGCGTCTCTCCATTGGTCAATAAGAAAACCCTCGATGGCTTCCAAGCGTTCAGTGCGCTCAGAGATATAACCAGGGTCGAGCATAGCTCGAAGGGTCTCAGTTGTTTGTTCGTCGAGATTAACGATTGACGCTTTCATTTTGTATTTCATTTTAAATCAATTATTTTTTTTACTTCTGACAGAGTTTTATAAGAACTCTTAAGATTATTCACACGTTCTTGCCAATTATCCATAGCTGTTTGTTGACGAGCAGACGCTTCGCCTGCCTCATGAACACCTCTATAATAGTCGAGATAAGATGTCGCCTTAGTGAGTTGACGCTTAACATTATCTCTTAATGACTTTATAAGGCCTGGTGTTGAACAGAAGTCGTCCAATGGTATGAACAAGCCTTTTTCAGCATGGTAGTCATAAACAGCAGGGTCGATTATGATTTTCATTTTGCACCTCCTTTCTGAATACTATTTTTAATATGATCAGGCAAAGAATAATATTCGTCGCCATCGTCTGGTACAGGCTGAATAGACTCTTGAGAAGAATCGAAGCCAAACATCCCATGTACTGGTGTGAAATAGAGGCGCAATATATACTTCTTCGTAGAGTTGTTTCTATGAACAGAAATAACTCCGAGAGGACCTTCGCTAACATGGAACGAGAATTTTTCTTCTGCCTTTGGAATAGCGTGATATTTTTCTTTTAATTCATCAACAACCTTGTTGAATGCTTTTAAGTCTGCTACAAGAACTCTTTGATAACTCTTCATACAATCAGCAAGTGGTGCAAGCTCTTTTGGAATTGAAAAGTCTCGAATATAGCAATCAAATAGTATCATTTTGTACCTCCTTTCTGAACACTATTTTTTATATCTTCAGGCAAAGAGTAATATTCGTCGCCATCGTCTGGTACTGGCTGAATGGAGCTTTGAGAAGTATCGAAGCCAAACATTCCAACAACATCCGTGAAACCGATGCTAAATATAGGCATCGGATTAGAGCTATTCTTGTAGACTGCGATAAACGCCTGGGGTCCTTCCCAAACTTTGAAGATGAATCTTTCTTCTGCATTTGGAACAGCGTTATATTTTTCTTTAAATTCTTCAACAACCTTGTTGAATGCTTTTCTGTCCGCTACAAGAACTCTTTTATAACTCTTCATACAATCAGCAAGTGGTGCAAGGACTTTGGGAATTGAAAAGTCTCGAAAATAGCAATCAAATATTATCATGCTTTGCCTCCTTTCTTATCACTTCATTAAGATTCTTACTGAGTTCCTCGCTGAAACCTTCCAAAGAAAGCACTTCTTTATATTGAAGACGTATAACGGCTTCTGAGAACTCGTGAACAGTAATGATATGGATATACCCTTTATCAGTTTCGATTTTATACCTTCCCTTTGCCTTAGGAATGGCATCCAGTTCTGATTTTAGTTCTTTAATAAACGTCTTCAGCGTAGATTCGTCAGCCATAAGAGCTTGGTAACGTCGCTCCATACACACGGCAACAGGCGCAAGGTACTTCGGGGTAGAAGATGCCTTGAAATAATAATCAAATAATATCATACCTTACCTCCTTTCTTAATTATACTCTTTATATGATCTGGGAGACTGAAAATTGCTTCACCTTTATCGGGGACAGGAAAAATCTCAAGGTTCTGCTGTTCGCACTGGGTAGAACTATCAAAAGTCTGAAAGCCCCATAAGCCAAGTATGTTGGAGAAACTTATACTTATCACCGAGAATGGAATTTCGTTATCATCAATAGCGATTGAATTATCAGAAAGATGGATTGTGAATTTTTCATTCACATTGGGAGTCGAGTTAAACTTCTTATACACCTCATCGATAAATACTGCAAACGTATCAATGTCAGCTACAAGAACCTTGTTATATTTCTTTATAAATTCGGAAAGCGGTTCAAGGTCTTTTGGAACATCAGGAACCTTGAAGTAATTATAAATGAATATCATGCCTTGCCTCCTTTCTGTTTCTTTTCTGATTTATTCATACGATAAACTAAGTAGCCTGCACAGAGGGTTGAAACTACAGATGTAATAGGCTGCTGCTCGATGGCTACAGCTGCTACAATCACGCACAAAGATACAAGGTTAACCCGAATCACCAAACGACGGGTAACTGAGAACTCGCAGATACGGCTATAAAACTCACTCTTTGAGTCGAGCCAAAGATTAAGAGACTTGATTTTGCGCTGTATCGTAGCACGTACGTCGATAGGCTGCTGTTGCTTTGCAGAGCTCTCGAATTCGATTACTTGTTGCATAATACGCATTGTTTTGACTGTTGCCTGAATCCGTCAGGTGCGGACACAGAAAAAAGCGGATGCTCTTCCTGTTCGTCAAAACAATGCGTATTACACCAACAAGGGCTAAATCACATGGAAGGCATCCGCCATATCTTCGTTGCAGTAGTCTGCAATATGGGCATAAAAATAAGCCCATCGAAGTTTAATAAGTTCGGGGCTTGAAATTTCTTCTCGCCCTTATTTGTGTATTACTACACATTGTTTTGACGGTTACAAAGATAAGAAGTCTTTTTGTAACCGCCAAACAAATACGCAATTATTTTTGCGTAGCGCAAAGTTTTCTCTTTTTAGAACAATAAATTAACAAGAATCGTGTTATCTTTGTAAAAAGAACATTTAAGATACTAATTATATGTTTGATTTAGTCAGAAATCTTGTAGCCTTTTTAGCAACGTTTACAGCTATAATGACTATAACGATGATAGTTATACACCTTGGTATTTCTGTTTGCACAAAAACTTCAAGACTTACCTATTGCCAAGAAGTCGTTTCTTTTTGGATAGGAATGATGTTTGCTCTCCTTCTTATTCCATTTTACAGTCTTCCCTGTTAGTATTCTTTGCGTTTAGAGCTTTGAACTTTATAAAGTTCGATAGATGCCTTCAAGAAATCCTTTGGTGTTTTTATTTGAAGAGAGTCTAAAGAATTTTTAATTGACTCTTTCATTTCACGATCCATCTTCCTATCGAGGTATTCACTATATGACTTAAAAATACCTTGTGTTGATAAATCTATATCCAAATCACCATAATGAATTTTAAGACCTCCTCCGTTTATAAATAGAATACCAAGAGCTAACAAAGCGAGATAATGCTTATTAGATGAAATGAAATGCAGAAGTCCTTTTGACTCCATTTGTACTTTCATTGCCGTTTCGCGAGCTGTACCTGTAATATTATTTTCTTTACAGAAATTTTCAGTAATGCTCATTAGGCTATAAAAATCAAAGAAAGAAGATGCTGAAACTTCTTCATCTGTATCAATTTTTAATACAACATGAGTCTCATCTCCTTTCTCATAATAATCCATCATACTATTATCTATGTATGTTGCATAATCATCTATATTTGATATAGGATGTCGTGAGTTAAACATAAATTGAGCTTTTGGAGAAAGTGTTAAACGGGGCGTTGTACGTATCACTTTTATCGGGATGCGTTTTTCAAATGGGCATTCGGAATTCATATTCTCTAAATATTTTTCTTCATAGACCTCTCCTTTTACTCTACACAGACTAACTTCATAAGACGAGGGACCAGGCAACACGATGACATCGCCAATGTGTATATGTTTGCAGAATCTAATTAATTGTGAAACAATATGACCAGGTCTTTTAGGATCTTGGTATATATCCGCAATACGGTTTCTTAATTGGTAAATGGCAACATGGTCATCGGGATTTATTCTATTAAGCTCGTCAAGTTTAATCTCATTATATCCAATTGCGATAAATTCTTTTTCTACAAATTCATGGTAATATTCGCCGCCCATAGTCCTTACCATCCAATAATGGATATCATTGGATATATTTATGATATAATCATTGATGCGCTCTATATCGTTTTTCATAAGAAAAAAATGTCCACACATCTGGAGCGCATTCCATCTGTGTGGACGTACAGCTGTTGTTTTTATAATCTTTTTATTCAGGTATGCGCCCCTTCATAAAAATAGAAATCATTATACTGTTGCAAAGATACTAAATTAAAATTAAAAACGTGATCAATTAGGGGAAAAACCGATGTATCATACACCAGAGGATATTATAATTTAAAGTCAAGCTATTAGTCCAAATCTCTTGAGTTCCAAAGGTACAGCATTTGGATAGCTGCATACTGTAGAACGAATTAAATCAAAATCGTCTGTATTGATAGTTCCTAACTTTTCGCCTTTCCATAGATGCGTTGAAGTTACTGAAAATATTTTAGTGCAATTCAAAAACGAATCGTGAGAAAGGAAGGGATAAGCCTTAGCCGATATTGGCATGTGATAATCTTTTATAAGAGTAGGGAGGTTTTGATTAATTTTAGAATTGAAGAGAATGCCTCCATAAACATTGCCTTGCTCATCAAAGCCTAATACTACAAAGAATTTATCACGTGTGTCGTATCCGTTTTTAGGTATTATTCCATCTGCTTTTGATAACTCTATTTTGTAGACATCGCCCAATCGAACTTCATCGCTCACAGCTTCATCAATAAGTGTCTGAGGTATATCCATTATGATAAAGCCTTTTGGATGAACTCTTGTTCGTTAATGTATTCAACAAAGCCGTCATTTGCTCCGCCAGCTTTAGCAATATCACCTACACTTATGACATCACAGTTTTTTGTAGCATGCCATGCACTATCGTGTGATTTATCTACCAACTCGCCAAAAGAGAGACCTTTGTTTTCTGCAATTGACTCTTTAAGGCTTTCTATATCGGCTTGAGATAGATAGTCCATGTTTGCTTCTCTTTTTGGCAAAAGCGTGTTAGATGCATCTTTGCCAGCAAACTCAATAGCTTCTGCAAAAAGTGGAATTAGCTCTTTCGCATAATGTTCATTCTTACAAACAGCACTATAGAGTTTTGTAGGAACTGGTCCGTATTCCATCGCTACAAAATCATCTGCAACGATACGACTTCCCCATTTGCATAAATGTTTCTGTTGTGCGAAATATAAGATTTTGAAAATGTGATAATAATCCAGCCCTTTGGTAGCATTGATAATATACAATACTACTTCTATTAGTTTTTCTTTATCAAATTGTGTCATACTATTGGTTGCTTTTAGTTGGAGATTAAAAAACTCCCTTTAATAAGACCTTATTATTTTATCAAGGGTAGCTCCTTAATTCTTGATACATGGTGTCGGTAATATAGTTGTCTTATCGTATAAAATCAGTGTAGTCTATAATTTCCAAGTGCAAAAGTAAGAATAATCAATGAAATAAGCGACACTTAACGCAATTATTTTTTGCGTGACGCAAATTTTTCATTATTTTATGCGTAAAGCCCCTCGCATTGCGAGAGGCTAAGATGCACCCATAGGCGATGAGTGACTTTTGTCTTAAGGTCAATGAGAACCTCGCCTAAATATTTTCTGCTGCACGACGAATACGGTTGGATAGGTCGATAAGTGCACCTCGCAGCTGCTCTGTTTCTTGTTCATTGAAACCACCTGCACCTCCGTTGCCATCAATGCCATCCATTTTGTGGTAAAACCAAGAGGAAGATTTCTGAAAGTAGGTGTTGGCAAAATCACGCCATGAAACTGACATTAAGATGTCTTGTACTTTTCTTTTCATATCAGTAACTACTACTGGGCTGCTTGTTACTGGTTCCCGTTCTTCGGGTGTGACCTCCATCATTTCTTTTTTCTGTTTCATATTCTCATTGTTTTCTTATGACAACACAAAGGTACTACAGATATTCGTAGTATGCAAATGTTTACTATAAAAAATCGTAGTAACATTGAATGTTTGACATTGAAAAGGCATGATGATTACGCTATCATCATGGCAACAAAGTTCAATAAAAACGATACAAAAAAGGGGCTAACGCATCACTGCGTTAGCCTCCGAAATCCTAAACAATCTTCAATCTGAAAAAACTATTAACTATCAAACTATAATTCTACCAAC
>FLSG01067046.1_pt1 | contig 16411 bp, 14 predicted proteins | sample 1550511 | NCBI WGS metagenome assembly FLSG01 (sample SAMEA4031768, study PRJEB14383) | metagenome | biome: human; feature: oral; material: saliva | place: Philippines | collected 2014
GCCGGAATTGGAATCATCGCAATGACCACAAAGAGGGCTGCTCCAACCCCAATGGCTACAACATCCTTAATTGAAAAAGCTTGTTTTTGTTTCATATTTTATCTCCTATTAATTTTCCATTTTTTTAATCTCAATATGCCAAGAAGCCCCAACTCCTACATTGTAGGCCTTGGCAAAGGATCCCTGGTTGATGGCAAGACCAACACGATAAAGGGAATTGATATAAAGGATTGGCTGTCCAATCCGCACATCGGCGAATGACTTGCCATAGGTCACTTGGTTTTGGTAAACCAGCATGTCATTGTTATAGATGGTTACTTCAAAGCGTTCCCCAAATTCGGGTTCCAAATGATTAAACTCTTCCCGAGTAATCGAGGTCCAAAGAGAACCAAAGCGTACATCCAAGATGTCAACGGCTCCTTTGACAAGATTGTCCTCTATAACAGTTTCCACCACTGGGATTTCTACAATGTGTTCGACACTGAGCTCTGGACCCACTTCCTCAAAGCTGATATGCCCACTGGCCAACTTAGCTCCTGTATAGGCATAGACATCACGCCCGTGGAAGGTATAAGAAAACTCAGTATTGGCCCGACGGTTTTTGACCTCTGAAATCTCACGAATGGCAACGATCCCTACATGTTTCTTGATAAAAGATAGGGTTCCATTATCCGGAGTAACAATGTATTGATTCTTCGCTGTTTTAGCTACGACGCTCTTTCGTTTAGAGCCGACACCCGGATCAACGACCGAAACAAAGGTCGTTCCTTCTGGCCAGTAATCCACCGTCTGAAAGAGGCGGTAACTTCCTTCAAAGATATTATAAGGGGTGATGTCATGGGTCAAGTGGTGAATCTTGAGGGTCGGCGACTCTTCTAAAGCAACCCCGATCATAGCAGAGACAGCCCCATCTACCAGACCAAAATCTGACTGAAGGACTAGTAAATTATTGTGCATATTTCTTCTCCATCATCTTATTTTCTATCTAGCTTTTGATAGACCAATTGTCCAAGAAGATAACCTAGTAGAGCTCCAAGAAGAAGGGTCAATAAAAACCAGCTTACTGTCTCCATATTCGACGGTACCATAACGCGTTCAATATAATCCATCGCTTTCCCACGGGCTAGTAAAGAAGCACGGTAACTAGCCGGTTGAATCCACATCATCAGAATGGGCCCAGTCGTTGTAAAGGAAAAGAGGAGGAAAGAAAGCGCATTGCCTACCTTCGACTGGTAGTGTCCACGGGCTGCGACCAATTCGGCCAAAAGACCTCCAACAACAGCAGGAAGAAAGGCTCCAGCTCCATGACGGGTGAAAAGGAAAAAGGCACCAATCACAAGAGCGACTATTAGAATGGCTCCTGTTCGTTGAATTTTTTCAACATAGACTCGATAGATCCCTCCACCCACTAGGGCGGAGAAAGCTGGAGCATAAAACATGTTTCCTCGATTGTCAACCAGACTTCCAAGTAGGACGCCTAATCCAATGGCAAGAAAGTACAAACCTGCAAAGGCTGCAACTTGCTTAAACTGATGTTTCTGTATCATTGCATCCTCAATCTTTATCGATGGCTAATTTTCTTGGATAGGAAATCCCCCACAAATTGGACCAGAACAATAAGGATCAAAATCAATAACGTCGCCACAAAGATGACATCGTTGTTGAACATATTTTTACCATAGTTGATGGCCAAGGTTCCCAATCCTCCTGCACCAACGGCCCCTGCCATGGCCGTTTCCCCAATCAAGGAAATGATGGTCACGGTTGTCACACGGATCAAATCTGGAAGCCCCTCACGCAGGTAGACTCCAATGATATCCCAGAAAGTAGCCCCACTGGCCTGAGCCGCTTCAATCACACCACCATCCAATTCAGACAAGACCACTTGGACTTGGCGAGCAAAGAAAGGAAAGACAGCTAAGGAAAGTGGAACAAGGGCCGCAGTTGGACCGATGGTATTTTTCAAAAGCAAGTAGGTCAATGGATTAATAAAGGCTAACAAGATAATGAAGGGAATGGCACGGAACAAAGAAGTAATCTTATCCAAAATTTGGAAAACGATTCGATTTTCGATGACCCCACCCGGACGAGTCAAGACTAATAACAGTCCTGTTACCAATCCTAAAAAACCTCCGATGAGAAAGGAAATAACGGTCATATAAAGAGTCAAGTAAATAGCGGTTCCCCATCCATACTGGCCAGACCACCCTAATTTATAAACATTTGGTAAATACGTTTGAATTAACTGGATCATGCTTTTCTCCCATCCTTCACAATAGTTACGGAAACACCTGCGTTTTCTAACTCAGATTTAACTGTTTCCAGATTTTGAGTCTCACCTGATAAGATAACCACCAATTCTCCGACAGGAGTGTGATCAAGGATTTCGATATTTCCAAATAAAATGTTGGCAGAGACTTGGTACTGTTTGTAGATATCATTAATGATGGCTGTATCTGTCACAGAGCCTGCATACTTAAGATGCGCTAAGATCGAATCATCTGGCAAATTTTTGACAATGGCTTGTTGATTGATTTTCACCATGGCTTCATCGATACCTGTTGCGACTGTGATGAAGTCTTGGGTCAAAGCATTTTTCGGATTTGAGAAGATATCCAAAACCGAGCCTTCTTCGATCAGTTCCCCATTTTGCATCACGGCTACGCGATTGGCAATGTCTTTGACAATTTGCATTTCATGGGTGATCAAGACAATGGTTAAGCCAAGCTTTTTGTTCAACTCTTGCAACAAAGCTAGAATTTGCTTGGTCGTCTTTGGATCCAAGGCTGAAGTCGATTCATCGGAGATCAAGATTTTTGGATCATTGGCAAGGGCACGTGCAATTGCCACCCGTTGCTTTTGTCCACCAGACAATTGTGCTGGATAATTTTCTGCACGGTCTGCTAGACCTACCAAATCCAATAATTTGGCCACTTTCTCATTCTTTTCTTCTTTATTTAATTTAGAATGTTTGAGTGCGAAAGCCACATTTTCCGCGACAGTCATTTGGGCCATCAAGTTGAAGTGTTGGAAGATCATCCCAATATCCCGACGTTTCTCTCTTAGAGCGGCTGGTTTTAGGGTCACTTGATTTTGGTAAATCACATCCCCATCCACAGTAATGGTTCCTGCACTTGGTACCTGTAGGAGATTGATGACACGAACCAAGGTTGATTTCCCGGCTCCTGAATACCCCACAATCCCATAGATATCTCCTTCATTGATGTGAATGGTCACATCTTTGACGGCTTGGATTTGACGTTTCTTTTGCTGGAAGGTCACATCGATGTGATCCAGCTGAATCATTGCTTTACTCATAACTTGCTATTAACTCCTTTATCAATTCAATGTGGGTGTAATAATCAGCGATTTTCACATTTTCGTCCCCCCCATGATCATGGCTATTGGCATTGCCAATTCCAAAGGCTGCCATAGGGACTTGCAAGGCCTCAAAGACTGTATGCATGGGTCCTGTTCCGGCTGTTGTTGGAAGAACAGAAACCCCTTCTTTATAGAAGTCTTTGGCAAGCCGAATCACACTTAAAATCGATGGGGCACTCATATCACTGCGGTAACTCATTTCCCCGAGGGTGTAGACCAATTCGACCTGATCGTAGCCATTTTTCTTCAGTTGCTGCTGGATCTTCTCCAAAACATCTTTGGGATCCAGGCCTGGAACCAAGCGTACTTCCATCTTGGCACGCGCTTCTGCTGGGAGAATGGTCTTGACGCCTTGGCCTTGGTAGCCAGAGCCAATCCCTTCAATATTCAGGGCTGGTTCAAAATAGAAACGACGCAAGAATTCCTTGCGATCTTCTTTCAAGATGGGAAGGGTCAAGCCATAGGTCCCCGCTACATCTTCTGGCCCCTTGTTGGCATATTGTTCAATCAAGGCTAATTCGCGTTCATTGGGTTCTTGAATCTGATCATAAATCCCATCCACTAAGATCCGACCTTCTCTATCTCGTAAACTTGCGATTGCATTTAACAAATACCAGGAAGCTGAGTCTACCACGCCACCATAACTAGAATGGAGATCTACTTCTGCACTCTTCACCACCATATCAAAGGTCACAATCCCCTTACTACCACCGGATATTTCCAGTTGTCCTTGATTGTTTCGGGTTCCTTGTTCCCAGACTAGAAGATCTGCTCCTCGCAAGTGCTTCTTATGTTTGGCTAAATATTTATCAAGGTCTGTCGAAGCAGACTCCTCTGCTCCTTCGATGATAAAAGTGATATTAACTGGCAAGTCTCCTCTTTCACGAATGTATTTTCGCAAAGCTGTGAGGCGGGCTGTAATGTGACCTTTATCATCATCGACCCCTCGGCCATACATAGTTCCATAATGGACCGATAAGGTGAAGGGATCACTGCTCCATGGTTGGTCTCCATCAGCTGGGACTGTATCATAATGATTATAAAAAATGATGGTCTTGGCATTTGGATTCGGGGAGAAAAATTTAGCAATGACAAAGGGAGCTGTGTAGCTATCATCTACTTCCACTTTAGCACCTGCAGCTGTAAAAATTTCTCCCAAATAATTGGCCACTTCCTTGAGACCAACCTGTTGAGCAAAGATCGATTTTTTTGAAATTAAGGTCCGCAAGACTTCAAAATAGTGTTGCGCCACCTCATCATTTTCAAATTTACGGATTTGTTCCGCTTCTGTAGCAAAAGGCATGCATTCCTCCTAATACGAGATAAGAGGTAGAGAATTTCTTCCCCACCTCATTCATACACTAGAGACCGTTTCTTAGAAGACTGGTTGGTCCATTCCTTCTGAAGATTCTTCGATCACTTTTTTCACGTTGTCTTCGTGATAGGCATCGATGATTTCTTTGATTGCTTTTGCTTTGTCAGATTTTTCCCAATCTTTCTTAGCAGCAATCAAGTTGTACCATTGTTTTGAGTTGTTGTCTCTCTGTTCAACATAGATCGCTTTTTTGAAATCAATACCTGCTTCACGAACGAAGGTATTGTTGATAACTGCAGCATCTACTGATGGAAGAGCAGAAGGTGTTTGAGAAGCATCCAATTCAGAAATCTTCAAATCTTTTGGATTTTCTTTGATGTTTGACACGTTAGCCAATTCCCCATCCTTGGTATCCAATTTAATCAAACCTGCTGATTGCAAGACATACAAGGCACGGCTTCCATTTGTTGGATCATTTGGTACGGCAATGGTTCCACCTTTTGGAATTTCTTTGATAGAAGTATATTTATTTTTTCCATTTTCTGTACCAGAATATAGACGGATTGGAGAGATGTAAGTATCCGCTACAGAGACAAGCGCATCCCCATTTTTAGAATTCCAGTTATCCAAGAAGTTGTGGTGTTGGAAAGCATTGATATCTACACTACCATCTTTTACAGCAACGTTTGGTTGTGAATAATCTGTAAATTGGGTGAATTCCAACTTGATCCCTGTTTTAGCGTCATCCAAGTTCTTTTGAACTTGATCCCAACGAGCTTTTTCAGTGTCGCTCAAAGTCATGACACCCACTTTAACTGTTGTTTCACCATCTTTGCTAGATGAGTTTGACGAACCACATGCTGCAAGAGCAAATGTTGCAACAGCTGCAAGAGCTGTTAAACCGAGAACTTTTTTCAATTTCATTTTGAAATCTCCTTTAAATGTTATTCTTTAATATCTTTTGCTTCTGGTAGGTAAGAACCACCGAAGTATTTTTTAGACAATTTTTCAAGGGTTCCATCATCATAGAGTTCCTTAATCCGTTTGCTGACGAATTTTTGAAGCTCTTTATCCTCTTTCGCGATGATTGGATAAACATAAGGCTGTTGATCACTTGGAAGCTCGATCACTTTTAAGTTGTCATAGCCTTGATCTCGAATGATGGTATCCACTGAGATCCGTTCAAAGATCTTATAATCCGTCCGGCCATCAGCTAGATTGGCCATGATGGTTTGAATGGTCCCATCCGTATATTGTAATTCAGTTGGGTTATCTGAATGTTCTTTATTGTAATCTTCCAATTGCTTGGCAGTAGAGGTTCCTTGAACAACTTCTGTTTTCTTGCCACCCAAGTCATCCAAAGACTTAATAGAAGAATCTTTTGGCACTACCAATACCAATGGATTCCGGGCATATGGATTTGGATAGAGGTATTTTTCTTCCCGCTCTTTTGAGTAGCTAATGTTGTTGGCCCCAATTTGGAAGCGATCGCTATCTAATCCAGCAAAGATAGAAGACCACTCTGTTTTGTTAAAGTTTACTTCATACTTATCTGAACCTTTGAAGATTTCACGCAACACTTCGATTTCATAACCGGTTAGCTTGCCGTCTTTTTCTTCGTAAGAGAATGGTTTGGTTGTTCCAACAGTTCCAACTTCAATTGTTTTCTTGCCACTGGCAGATTTACCAGATGAACAGGCTACTAAAGCACTAGTTGCAAGGACTGCAACCAATCCTAAAGCAGAATACTTAATCACTTTTTTTAGATTCATAGGATCTCCTTCTTGCTATCAGGCACACAAAATGCTATTTTAAAATTATTCTTCCATTTTATCAGAATCGCTTCCTCTTGCCTATTATATATTTTTTATGGAGGTGATAGGTTTTATCTATTACGCTTCCTTCTCCTTAAAATACCTCAATAAGGCTTGCGCATTTTCTACATAATAAGGAACCGACACCTGAAAAGCTGCATCATCAATCGTCATATGATCATGATGGAGGTCTGGTGCATCTGGCTCACCATTGGAACCGATAAAGGCAAATACTCCAGGGATCCGCTCTTGGTAAAAAGCAAAGTCTTCTCCAGCAGTAGATGGATGTGCTGGAATCACCTCAGCCAGACCTTGAGAAGTATCCCAAACCAGCTGAGTCAATTCCTCATCGTTGAAGGTGACAGGCGGTGTCACCCCCCACTCAAAAGTGACATCGACTTCCAAGCTTTTAGCGGTATGGCGGATGATAGAAATGAAGCGTTCCTTCAACTCTCTTTGCAGACTTGGATTAAAGGAACGAATGGTTCCTTCAAAATAGCCCGATTTAGGGAGAACATTCCAAGTAGAACCTACATCTAGATGGGTAATGGACAGAACAGCCGTTTCAAAGGGAGAAACCGTCCGTGAAATCAATAATTGTAGATTCTGAACCATCGTCGTAACAGCTGTTACGGTGTCAGCTCCCAAGTCTGGTCTCGCTGCATGGCTACTAACCCCTGTCACCGTGACCTTGAATTTTTCGACCCCTGCCATCATGGCTCCCGCATTTAAGGCGAGTTGGCCTGCTTTTAGCTGAGGCATATTATGAAAGCCAATGATCCCTTGAACATCCTCCAACAGTCCTGTTGCTAAAACATCAGAAGCTCCTTCTGAAATTTCTTCTGCTGGTTGAAAGATCAAGCGGATCGTTCCGTCTAGTTGATCTTCTTTTTCCTTAAGAAGACTTGCAGCTCCCAAAAGACTGGTTTGGTGGAAATCATGGCCACAAGCATGCATAACACCCGGATTCTGGCTTTGATAAGGCAGACTGGTTTGTTCTAATATTGGAAGAGCATCGATATCTGCTCGAAGCGCTACCACTGGATGGCCAGATCCAATTTCCGCAATCAAACCAGTTTTTAAACCACTCTCTAACACACGGATGCCTAAACCTTCCAAACGATCCTTTAAGAAGGCTGTTGTTTGATATTCTTTGCCAGACAATTCTGGGTGCTGATGTAGATAATGGCGAATCTCTGTCAACTCTTCATAAGAAAAAGACACAAACCTTCATCTCCTTTCATACTTGAAATTATTTTATCACGAATAGGGGCTTCCGTCTAATTCCTCTTTCTTGGCTTTTGATATAGCTTCAAACTATAGTGCAAAAACACCCCTAGATTTCTGTTCTAGGAGCGTCTCCTTCATCATTAAAGATTTCCCTCAAATTTTTCCATAAAGCTGTCACTATTATAGGATTTTTCCACTTCCCATTTACCATCTTTTTTGACAAAGGTCAATTGGTATTCGTAGCGGTCCGGTGTTGTTAATGGACGATCTGCAAGAGAAGCCATCATTTCTTCTCTATAGGCTTTATTCTGCGCCTGATTGGCCTCAATGATACTCGAATAATCTTTCCGATGTTCTTGGTAGAAGGTCTGCATATGATTTAAGATTGTCTTTTCCATGCTAACAGTTTCAGGATTCAGGCTAATGACCACCTTGTCTGTAAGGTATTGTTTGACCTTATAAGTTAATTTCGCACGCTTAGCATTTTCTTTTTCATAAGCGTCGATAAATTGAGTGACCTCTTCTTCTGGGAATTGGTAATCATGTAGTTTCCGAGTGAAGTCAGCTGCAAATTTCGCGCGGAAGTCACTACGCTCCTTTTTTAAATCGGTCCCCAAGACAAAGTCAGCATCCTTTTTGATCTTTCGTTGACCACTAAAGAAAACTTGATTGATGTACTCATCTGCTAAAAGAGTAGAAGCCTCCACTTTGTCTTCATATTTAGAAGAATCAATCGCAATTTTTAGAGGTTTTGACTTTTTATCGGAGCCATAGGTTTTCCGTTCATACTGCAACTCATAGGTTTTTCCTTTTTCGACAGGGAATACGACATAGCCTGTTAATTTTTTATCTTGGGCCAACTGATCATTCTTGAGCAATTGGAAGGCTTCGCTTTTGTCATAAATGCCTGTTGTTAATTGAACCTTGTTGTTATCCGCATCGTAAATCGTAACATCTGAATCTGATACAGTTACAGAGTCTTTGGCAAGATTTTTAAATTCCAATTGAAGGGCTAAATAAGTCCCGTCTTCGGATTCATTGAGGACAGGTGGTTTGATGTATTGCCCTCCCTTTAGGCTCAGCTCCATTTGACCATAGACACAACATTTTTCGCTGTTTTTTCCGTCTTAGATTGTTGAGAATGTGTCTTTTGAACACTAGCCCCACAAGCTACTAGACTTAAGGTTGCAGCAGCGAGAACGCTCCATTTATAGATCTTGTTCATCAGAATTTCCTTACAAAGTTTTGTTCTATTTTACCACCTTTTTCCATCTATGTATACGCTATCTAGTGATATCTATCTCCACAAGGAACCACGATCAGAAAAAGGCTGAGACTTCCGTCTCAACCTTCTAATTGCTATGATAAGGATCCTTTTCGGCCTTCTTTACAAGATTCCTTTTTCTTTTTGAATCAAAAGATCCTTGAGGGAGATCAAGAGAACAGCTAGAAGAATCATGGCCATTCCAATCACATCAACCATAAAAAAATGCTCCTTCATAATGACAAAGGCAAAGAAAACTGCCGAAATAGGCTCAAAGGACGCCAGCAAGCTTCCTTTAACAGCTCCTACCAAAGAGGTTCCTTTCAAAAAGGCCGTATAGGCAAAAATCGTCCCAATCACCACCAAGCCAAAAAGAGCCATCAAGGTATCAAGCCTGTAGTTTCCAGAAGAAGAGAGAAGACCACTAAAAGGGAGCATGAGTGTTCCTGGGATAGCCATCCCAACTCCAATCACCAGCATGCTTCCCCATTTTTGAATCAAGTTCAGAGGTAGAATGATGTACAGGGAATAGGCAAAGGCTGACACCACTCCCCAAACCAAACCTTTCGGATTGATAGACAGATGGTTAACTTGACCATGTGTTGCTATTAAAAATGTGCCACCAATCGCTAGAAGAATCGAAACCACTTCCGAAAGAGTCGGGGCCACCCTATCCTTGACACAGGTATAGGCTAAAATTCCTACCGGACAGAGATACTGTAACACCGTAGCAGTCCCAGCATTGGTTTCAGCAATCGCCTCTAAATAGGTCAGCTGAGTCAGTAACAATCCTAAAAAGGCAAAAATAAGGAGGGGAAAGTAGGAAGATTTATCTTTGACAAAGGCAAAAAACTTCTCCTTATCTGCAAGGTAGGAAAGAATAATAAGGACAATACCAGAAAAAAGCAAACGCAGATTTGTTAACTCAATAGCTGAAAATCCATGAACCAATAAATATTGCCCGCTAACTCCGGATAGTCCCCAAGCAATCCCCGCTATTAAAGTAATCAGAGTCCCTTTTAGAGTTGTAGACATACTGCCTCCACAAATATTTTTTACATCCTAATTGTAACACAAAAATCAACCCAAATGGGCTGATTTTATGTAGGGTTTAAAAAGTATTTTTAAGGTCCTATTTAGAAGAGATTAGTCTTCTTTTCTCCATTTTTTAGCAATCCCTAACCCAAGACTGCCTAAGAGTAGAATCCCAGCCAAGCTGGTGAGGTTGGAGCTCGCTTCTCCTGTTTCAGGAAGCGCGCGGGCTGGACTTGCTTCTTCTCCATTTTCAACTGACACGGAGTCATGATGAGGAGCTAAAGCTTGAACCTCTGTATTTTCTTTCTTTTGAGCAAGAAGCTGTGGCGTCGGTTGAGCAGTTTGCGAAGGAAGGACTTTCTCTGGAGATGGAGATACCGGCGTATGGTATTCAGGACGATCCGGGAGAACAGGATTTTCAACTTCTTCCTTAGTAGACAAGCGCAAGACAGTTGCTGTTAATGCATCTAGTCGAAGGCCTCTTTCTGTCCAAGAAATTCCCTTTGGATCACTCAAATTGATCACACCTGCACGTTCCCCATCCACTAGAACATCGGCATTTCTAAAGCGTTCTAGGTCAGTTCCTAAAGAAAAGTCACGCGCCTTGGTATCGGCATTGACCAATACCAAGTATACTTCTCCATTGCTTGCAGTGATTTGGTAGCCAATCACCTGATCCTCTTCTTCCACTCCATTCTCACCTGGAATCGTCAAGAGCTTGACGCGGCTCTTCACTTCTTCCATGTTATCCATGCGAAAGGCGTCTGTTGACTTACGAAGGGCAATCAACCCTTTGGTGAAGGCGCGAGAGCGCGTATTCTCTGGATAGAGGGCTTCATTGGTTGCTTTTTCCCAATCAAAGTGGTTGATGGCATCACTTGAGTCATAAGAATCATGGATAAAGTATGGGTAGTCAAATGGTTTTCCATTTTCATCTACCAACAAATGAGATTTGTTCGGAACCTTGTCATCAGAAACAGGCGTGCGGTAAGCTGGATCCTTGAACTGCTTGGTCCGACCATATTCTTGACCAGAATGAAGGAAAGGTGTTCCTTGAGCTGTCAAGACCAGCAGATTCCCGAGACGCAAGCGACGATGGATCTCTGCATTATTTGCTGGAATGCTTGGATCCTTCTTGATAGACTGAGCGATGATATCAAAGAGGGTCAAGTTATCATGGGCTGCAATGTATTGGATAACATCACCGGGACTATCTGCTTCAAAGTTGGTTGGTTGTGCAATGAGATTCTTAAAGATAGTCGCAATCTTCCGTTTTCCATTGGTGATAAAGGCTGGTTGTCCCTCATTTGGATAGCCTGATTTTAGATTGTTTCGAACATCATCTGAGAATACTGCAACCGTGTCCGTTTTCTTCATCCAGGATTGGTCTGCTGGTTGTACAGGACTGTTTTCATCACCTGCATAGGTCACCCAGCCTTCTCCCAACATGATCAGATTTGGGTTGAGAGCTCGGGCTGCCTTGTAGGCTTCTTCGATAGAGGCTGCATCATGATCGCCCATCATATCAAATCGGAAACCGTCTACTTTATAGGTATCCACCAAATACTTGATCGAATCGACCAAGACCCGTTTGGACATGTAGTGGGTTGTTCCCAAGCGTCCACCACCAAAGCTCGTCCGTGGCGTACCATCCGCATCCATGAAATGGTAGTAATTTGGCTCGATATCTTCAAAAATATCCACGTTAGCTGTGTGGTTATAGACAACGTCTAGGACCACTCCCATTCCACGTTTGTGGATTTCATTGACCAAATTTTTGAATTCTTCAATCCGTTTTTGAGGATTGCTTGGATCGGTTGAATACATCCCTGACAAGGCGAAGTAGTTCTGTGGATCATAGCCCCAGTTATAGTTGCTGTTGCTGGAAGCATACTCTAATAAGCGCTCGCTGTTTTTTAATTCATTGACGTGGTAATAAGACAGAACTGGCAAGAGTTGAACGTGCGTTACTCCAAGGTCTTTGAGGTAATCCAATTTTTCAACAAAGGAAGCAAAGGTCCCAAATTGGCTCTTAAGCTCTGATGCCAAAGCCGGATCCGAAGTGAAGTCGCGGACATGGGCTTCATAGATAATGGCGTCTTCTCGTTTCTTAAAGTTTGGAATAGACGCATAGGTTAAGTCACTCGGACCTAATTTACTTGGATCTACAAAGGCTGCTTTAGCTACCTTATGAACCGCATCTGTCTTGGCCAATTCACTGTTCCAAGCTGCCAACGATTTGGCATAAGGATCAAGGACTGTGAAGGTTTTCCCTTGGCGTTCAATTTCATACTGATAGAAATAGCCAGTATAATCTTGGATCCCCAGTCCTGAATCAGCAGAAAGAGTCTGCTTCCAAGTGCCTCGCTCACCTTTTTCCAGAGCCACACGGCCAACTAGTTTTTCAGAATCCTTCTTATCATAGACGACAACAGATACCTTGTCCGCACTTGGTGACCAGAGGGTGAGATCCACTTTTTTCCCAGCTTCATGAAGATGAGCTCCGAGAGTTCCATCATAGCTATAGGCTTCATCCTTGAGGCGCCAGTTCATTTTGGTCGTAAAGCGGTCATTGTCGTATTGAACGGTATAGGACTGATCTACTTGTGAGAAATCCCCCGTATAGGTTACTTTTTTGCTTGTTTCATCTAAAAGCAGGTCCGAGATGGTGACAGGATTGCCCTGAGCATCCGTGATCTTGGTCCGCTTGAGCAATTCCTCTTTCTGTGCTCCTGCCAAGGTCGAGAAGCTGGCTTCAATTTTTTCTTTACCGACATGTTGAGCCCCCGTCATACGGATATCGTTGACATAGTATGGGTTGGTGTAAATGGTCGGATCATCATCCCGTAAGAAAATCTGGCTATGGTTCTTCAAATCAGTAAATTTATAATCTTCTTGTCGAATCTTCACATCATCTCCAGACTTGCTTTCGTCCAATAATAAGAAACCAAATTCTTTTGCAGCTTCCTTTAGGGGGATATCGATGTAACGACCGTACTTCCCTGTCGCTGTAAAATCTGTCCCATCCGGCCAAGCAGCACTGCTCGGATCCTTTACATCTCCCCAATACCAGAGAGATTTTTTGTCATAGTTGCCATCTGTCCGGTAGTAATTTACTCGGACAGTTCCCTCTGCTTGAGGCTGATAAGAATAGACTTTAAATTTTTCATCCAACCAAGCTTCATTCATTTTTGGAGAGAGCAATTCAATGGACTTGTCCCCTGTGATATTGTCCCCTTTAACATTGTTGATGAGGAAGCTAATCTTCTTAGCCTGATCATTTTTAAGCTTGACATCTAGATAATAGCCGTAGTCATCCGTCTTTGCATCCTTAAAGGATTGGGCACCTGTCGGCCAGTTTTCAGATGGTCTTTCAACATCATCCCAAGTCCAAAGGCCTTGCGTTTCCTTGTTTTCTTCTGGTAGCTTTTTCACGTGAATCCGGATAGTCTGATCAGCAATCGGCTCCTCGGCTTTCTCAGACTTAGGAGCTACCACTTCTTCCGTGAGGGCGCTTACATTTTCAGGCGCTGTGACACTTTCATCTGCCACTTTTGGGGTTTCACTTGTCTCAGTGGTCGCAGCTGGTTTCACATCAGAAGAAGAACTAACCTCTTCATTAGAAGGGCTTGTCACCACTTCTGAGGCTTGTGCAGGGGTATTGATGGCTTCATCCGCACTGACCGGACCAGCAAAGGCTGTTAATAGGGCTAAGCTTGTCGCAATCGCAACTGAACCAACGCCATTTTTCAATCGACGAATCGAATAGACGACTTGTTTGTCGCCTGTCACAGAAGGTTTCTGTTTCATAAATGTCTCCTTAAAATGATTAGTGTTCAACCAGTATAGCATGTAAAAATTATTTATGCAAGCGTTTTCGTAATTTATACTATCTTTTTATATTGTTCTCCCTCATTAAAAACCAGCCCAAATGGACTGGTTATATTCTAAAAGTATGGTAGATTATGGCTCAACCAAAATCTTAATTTGGGCCTTATCTTGTGTTAATTCGATAAAGCCATCTTGAACAATATTTTCCAATTTGATTTTCTTGGTCACCAATTTTTCAGCAGAGAAGTAGCCTTGTTCCATCAATTCCAATACTTTAGGGAAGATGTGGCGATAAGCGATAATCCCTTTGAGGGTCTTTTCTTGAATGGCGAATTCATTTGGATTGATGCTGGCTTCACGTTCCCAAATAGAAACAACCATACACTCACCAGCCTTATGCACAGCTGCCAAAGCTTGTCCAAGAACAACAGGAACCCCTGTCACTTCATAAGAGACATCCGCTCCGCCATCCGTCAAGCGATGAATGGCTTCAACGATTGATTCACCTTCTTCTGGGCGAACCACAATAGCACCCAATTCTTCAGCCTTAGCTTGGCGTTCAGGAGACAATTCAACCGCATAAATTTTCGATGCTCCAGCTGCACGGAGAGCTTCCACGATCAAAAGACCGATTGGTCCCAAACCAAAGATAACAGCTGTATCCCCAGTTTTCAAAGCAGATTGACGAACTGCATAAACAGCTACAGCCGCAGGTTCTGTAAGCGCCGCCTGCTCGTAGCTCAAGCTATCTGGAATCACATGGACCAAATCTCCATCTAGGACACAATATTTAGCAAAACCACCATCTGCAGCAAGGCCGACGAAGTTCAAGTTTGGATCAAGGTTATAATCACCAATTAAGTTGTGTTTTGCCAAAATTGGTTCGATTGTCACACGATCGCCGACTTTGACACGAGTCACATCGCTTCCAACCTCAACAATTTCCCCAGCAAATTCATGACCGAGAGTCACGGGTGCTTTTTGACCAGAATAAACATGCTCTTCTGTTGGAATGAAGATTGGCCCATCCAAGTATTCATGTAAGTCTGTCCCACAGATTCCCGTGAATTTGACCGCAACCTTTACTTGATGAGGTTGTACTTCTGGGACTTCCACTTCCTCGATACGAACGTCCTTTTTGCCATGCCAGCGGGCAGCTTTCATTGTTTCCATATGATTCTCCTATTTTCTATGAATTGCAATTCCCTTTCAGGAAACCCGACAACTATATTGTAAGCCTTTTCACAAACTTTGTCAAGGAAAAACTGAACTAAAAAGCCAGCCCTCCAGCTGGTCTTATTTCTTCTTGATTCGGGAAGTCTCTATTCTCCAGCCCACAATCCAACCAAGGACGAGGAGATAATTTTCAAGCGCACCGATCCCATTGACCGGCAGATGATCGTGAAAATAACTGAAAAGATGATTGGTTCCAATTCCAATCCCACCAATGATCAAGGCCAATAGTACCGTCCGAAGATAAAACCAATCGTATTTGAGATTGACAGCAATCAAGATCACAAGGACTGCCACATTCCAAATCCCAATCTCCCTCTGCCAACCAACAGAAACACCATATCCTGAATGATTTCCCATATAGGTCGGGAAGAAAAGTTGAAAAATAATAGCTCCAGTCATGGCGATGATGACTAAGATAAATAAGACTCTTAAAACACGATTCATCTTTTATCTCCTTTGTGAAGTAAAATTTTTATCTCTTTACACCTTTTTTCAGATAAAATGGGGACACCACTACAATTCAAAAAGAATGCAATATAGTCTACTTTTTGAGAGAAGGAAATCATTTCTTCATCTGATATAGTAGGATCAAGCCACACATCAATTAATAGAGATAGTGTTGTGGCTGTCTCTAAAGGATATTTACAAGAAAACTCGCCCTTCTCATTTCCTTGATGAATGATTATTCCTACATATTTGGAAAGAATATTCACCGTATTTTTTAAAGAAAACAACAAACCAAACGGTATTTTTTGTGCCCAGTCAATACCAGTAAGCTGTTCCATATTCTCATTGCCTATTAAATAATCTACTAATTGTAATAGACGATCTGTTGATGAAACTTCTTCGTTCTTTGACAATTCTTCTAGAAAAGTTGAGAGGGAGTTCGTTTCTTTTTCCATTAAGAGTTGTAGAATCTCTTCTTTACTTTTGAAGTGATGGTAAACAGCCCCTTTTGACAATCCTGTCGCCGTTACTAAATCAGCCATCGTTGTTTCATTATAGCCTTTATTTGAAAACAAGGATAAAGCCACTTGAATAATTTGATCTTTACTTCTTTTTGATTTTATTTCTTGTTTCAAGTAACTTCCCTCCTTAAAAAAACAGACTATCGGTCTGTTTTTAATTTTATTAAATTTAGAAGACTTTGTCAATTAAATTCCATTTTTCATTCCCTCTGAAAAAGTAAAAACAGACACTAAAAGGTGCCTGTTAGAATGTAAACAGATACTGAAACTTTCCGCCGTGAGAAAAGTGAGAGTGGGACAGAAATCGGTAATTCGTTAGAATTCGATTTCGTCGTCC
>FLSG01585656.1_pt1 | contig 16407 bp, 12 predicted proteins | sample 1550511 | NCBI WGS metagenome assembly FLSG01 (sample SAMEA4031768, study PRJEB14383) | metagenome | biome: human; feature: oral; material: saliva | place: Philippines | collected 2014
CGACGTCAGAAAGCTTCTGTCCGCAGTTAGAACAGAACTTAGCGTGCTTGCCGGCTTCGGCTCCGCAGTTGGGGCAATTCATAGAGTCGCTCCTTAAATCGCCAGTAGTACTCAGCGGCTATTGGTTAAACTGAGTTTCTATTGTAGCGTTAACAGGAGAAACACCAAAATGTTTTTAGTTTTGAGGGCGGCTACGCGCGTTTAGTGACACGTGATGTAGATCCGCTTCGCGTGTTCAGGCCCGCTGCTTAGAGCAGAGAAACACCTGCTTCTGCACAGATTTCCTCGGTCTTCTTGTCCCAAATAGACGCCTGCACTTCTCCGACATGCGCTTTTTCGAGCAGCAGCATACAGAGGCGGCTTTGACCAATGCCGCCGCCGATGGTAAAGGGCAACTCGCCATCAACGAGCATCTTATGGAATGGCAGCTCAAGGCGGTCTTCACATCCGGCGATTGCCAGCTGCGACTCAAGCACCTCTGAATCAACACGAATGCCCATACTGCTGATTTCGACCGCACAGTCCAAGGTTTCATCCCAGAACAACAGGTCACCGTTGAGCGACCAGTCGTCGTAGTCGGGAGATCTGAAATCGTGTGGCTGTCCGGAGTTCAAAGCGCCACCAATGCCCACGATAAACGTAGTTGGATGCTCGCGAACAAACAGATCTTCTCGCTGTTTAGGTGTCTGAGTAGGGTAGAGGTCCTCGAGCTCCTGTGAGGTTACAAAAGTAACGTCACGGCTGAGCTGCGTGCTGAGCTGAGGATAGTGCCACTTGAGCTCGTCGAGTGTGCCGCAGATTGCCTCGACAATGCGGCAGACAGCGTCTTCCAGAGTGTCAGTGTTGCGCTCGCTCTGCGTAATGATACGCTCCCAGTCCCACTGATCGACGTAAATGGAGTGCAGGTTATCAGGCTGTTCGTCGCGACGAATAGCGTTCATGTCGCATACCAGGCCACGGCCAACGGCAAAGTTGTAGCGCCAGAGTGCATAACGCTTCCACTTTGCGAGCGACTGAACTACCTCGGCGTTCTTGCCAACGTTTGGCAGGTCAAAGGCAACAGGATGCTCGACGCCATTGAGGTTATCGTTCATACCAGTAAGGGGATCAACAATCAGCGGAGCAGTGACGCGCGACAACTTCAGCGCGGCACATAGCTTGGTCAGAAACACGTTTTTAACCTGCTCAATGGCCTTCTGCGTGTCGTAGAGCGAAAGGCTTGAACGATAGCCCTCGGGAATCTTGGACATGTGGTCTCCTTGCAAGAAAGCGCTCAACATTTGATTGCGCTGATTTTGCCTTCTTTCCACAATCCTTTGGCGAGAAACCCGTGTGATTTAACCGTTTTGTCAAAAAGTTGGGTGAAGGTCGACTGCAATAGCAAAATCATGCAGGTTATTGCGGGGTTGCGACTTCAAACATTGCATCTCAAAAATTTTAGAAAGTTTGTATATCCCATCCAAAGAGGGGAATATAGGTACTAAATAGTAATCATTCCTATTTAGTAGGAACCAGATAGAAAGGTTTACCTATGCTAAACGATAAGCTCAATGTTCTTCTTGCTAACTATGCTGTTGAGGCACACAAGATTCACAACTTCCATTGGTACGTCAGTGGCCCTTCATTCTATAACGTCCACACTGACCTCGACGAGGTTTACGGCGCGATGTACGACCAGCTTGACGAGGTTGCAGAGCTCATTCTGATGAACGATGGTTCTCCACTAGGCTCCATGGACTCCTTCCTCAAGAACGCAACTCTTTCCGAGGCAGCAGAGGGTTTCAAGAATCCACAGGAGATTTACCAGGCTATTCTTGCTGACTACGAGGCAATCCGTGCATTCGCAGCAGAGATCAAGAAGGATGCAGACGCTGAGGACAACTTCCTTGTTTCCGCAGCAATGGACGAGCATATTGCTCTTCTCTCCAAGACCATTTGGATGATTAAGCAGTCCAACAAGTAAGTTTGACAGTTGGTCGGCTAACCTCTGGGTAGCAAACCTCTGGGCAGTTGATCAGCTCGGTCTCTGGAAATAGCCAACTTTTTGGCAAACGACCAGATAAACGTTGTGTTTCTATCTTTCCTTATGTTCTGAAAATGCCGTCGGATGTCCGACGGCATTTTTTGTGAGCGCATCGGATCCAAAACCGATGTAATTATGTGCGCGAGACTATTGCGTGTAGATTTTTGGAGCTCAATCAATCCAAAAGTGAACTAATTATGTGCCGAGAAACCCGATTTTGATCCAAGACTCACGTAATTATGTGCCTCTCGGCACATAATTACCCCACTTTTGGATCAAGCGGATACATAATTACCCGGTTTTTGGATCGATCGACACTGAAAAATCTACAAGGCGCTCCACAACCAGGCCAACTGTCCAATATGATGGACACATGACTGTAAGCCGACGACTACTATCTGCACTGTAGTAAGTGTTCTTGTTCAAAAAGGCGTTTAACAGGCAAAAGACACATCAAACATAGGAGGAATTATGTCTTTAACACGTCGCGAGTTCATTTATGCAGGTGCTTCTAGTTTGTTCGCTCTTGGTTTGGCGGGTTGCGGAAACAGCGGCACGACATCCACATCTACTTCTGATGTGCAGAAGGAAGAGCCAAAGAAGTCAGAGGAGAAGCAGCCAGAAAAGTATGAGGTGACCATTGGTACTCTCACACAAATCGCTGATTACAACGGTGACCCAGCAGCAAAGATCACGTTCAGTTTTACAAACAACTCTGATGAGACAGCTGCATTTATGAGTTCGGTGCGTGTCGAAGCGTACCAGGATGGACAGCAACTTGAAGTCGCAGTTGTAACTAGCGGTGATGTTAATTGGGAAAGCACCATGACAAAGATTAAGACTGGCACAAGCCTTGATGTTGAACAAGCATACAAGCTTATTAGCTCGTCCGATGTTGAAGTAGAGGTGTATCCGCTCTTTGGCAAGGATAAGCTTGCAGCTCAGACATTTAGTCTGCAGTAAGTTTACTGTTATCGCTAGACAATCGATACAAAAAAGAGAGTCGCCATAAGGCGGCTCTCTTTTTGCTTAGCGTTTTAGTTATCCTGCTTTGGAAGAGGGAAGAATGCGTTGAGATAGAAGACGTCCCCATTAACACCAACGTGAATATTTCCGTTGTAGTGTTTAGCGATAAGTTCCATCGAGCGGACACCAAATCCATGGTTAATGTAGTCATCTTTACTGGTTACCAGTGCATCATCAATGAATGTCGGTGCATCAGAAAAATAGTTTTCAATATTAACGACAACCATATTGCCGCGTTGAGTTACGTTGAGAGTAATGCTCCGACGTTCAGAGTCCTGTATTTTCTCTACAGCTTCGATAGCGTTATCAAGCGCATTGCCAAAGAAAACATAGATGTCACTTGGACTCATAAAGTTAAGTAGGGCACCATCTGCAATGCAGGCTAAAACGATATTTTCTCCAGAGCATGCAAAGTTTTTCTCGGTAAGAATGGTATTAAGTGCTTCATTTCCTGTTTGAACACTGGAGTCATAAACCTTAACTTCTTGAGCAATATCATTAAGAACAGACTGGTCGATTTGAGAATTACCGTCTGATAAATGCCTAATTTGATGACGGATATCGTGGCACTTGATGTTAATAGCATCGATGGTTTGCTTATTGAGCTCGTATTGTTTTTGGCGCTCAGCAAGAAGACGCTCAATCTCTATTTTCTTGTTTCTGCTTTGTCTTGCCACAAGAATTTCGTACTCGGCAAACAATACAAATGCGCAGAGAGATGAGTGAATTAAGCGCAGCATAATGAGCAAATCAAAGCGTATGCCTGCATAACTAATATTTTTAACAACAAGATCAAATCCAATAATTAAAAATACCACGACCAAAAACATGAGAAGCATGGCGGGGTCTTTAACGGGAGTAAGGTCATTTTTACCAATTCTATCGATAAAAATAAAATAGCAGGCAGTATAAAAAACCACTGGTATTAGGTAGTAGATAACCAGATATTCAAGCCCTTGAACAGCGCTATTTGCACGATGGTTTAAAAGCATGGTAATAAGTGTTTGCAGACCAGAAAGCATATTTTGCATGGTATAGCCAGCAGTCGCACAAAAAAGAGCAGTCCAAAAATTACATTCATAGGACCATGCGACAATGATGGCTAAGGTAGCTAGCAAAAGAGCAAAGAAAATGAATGCCTGAATGGTATTAAGTCCAGGTAAAGTGTTAGTTCCTACTAAGGTAATTAATACAAAAGAAACTAAACCTAAACTACAAGAGACTTTAACTACAGTTTTCTTGTTAACGCCTAATTTATGTGCGAGCAAAAAAGTGGGAACCGCAAGGGTCCAAATAATATGAATCATCCAGCTTGAGGCTATAAGTGCACTAAGAATCATCGATGACCACCCAAATAGTCGGTAACCGTATCAACAATTTGGCGTTTTAATGTACGAGATATTTTTAGGGATTCTCCAGAGGTCATATAAAAGTCATTGGCTCTAATCTGAACGATTTTGTTCATGTTGACCATGCAGTTTTTTGAGATTCTCAAAAGCGGAGCTCCAGAGAATTCTTCCTCAATTTGAGCGAGAGAGCTACGTGTCTCGATAGTTTCACTGTCTAGATGAAATGTCACTTTATGTTTAATAACGTCTATATAAACAATTGACTTAAAAGGAATAACGCGTAAACCATCATCAGTAGAAATGACAATTGTGCGAGCAGTGTTTTGTTGAATAACTCGAAGAGCTCGATCTAAATTGAGCGACAGACTTCCATAGGTAATGGGCTTTACAATAAAACCTTGAGCCGAAACTTCGTAACCTTTAACTGCATATTGCGCAAGATTAGTCACAAAAATAAGAGGAACAGTCTCGTCAATGTCCCTTAGTATCTCCGCAGCTTCTAGACCATTAATTCCAGGCATTTTAATATCCATGAAGCATAAGTCATACTTGTCTTTCTCAAGAAGCATGTCCATACCCGATCGTTTCCAGGTGACGTTGAATTTCAAAGAGTGCTCGTTTCCATAGCGCTCTAACAAGCCCATTAGCGCATTTGCCTCTTTAGATTCATCTTCAACAAGTAGGACTTGATACATGTGGTTCCTTCGGTTGAGTTTTACTAACAATATCATTACGTGAGAAATAACAACCGTTCACTTGAATTATTTACCGTTCACCGATACCAGAAAAATCGAATTATTCATTTCGTGCTTTGAAATGAGCCATTCATGACAGGTTACCTTTAAGTAAAAGTTCCCACTCTAGAGTTAGCAGCAACAAATGATGATCAAGGTCATCAAAAACAAAGGAGTGATGGTATGAAATTTCAGTCCAAGGCAATCGTAGTTGCCTCTCTTGCTGCTGTGCTTGCAATGCCTCTTGTTGCATGTGCACCACAGTCCCAGCCACAGCAAAATTCTGGTACCCAGACACAAACAACTCAGAAGAGCTTTGATGCAAATAAGTTCTATGTAGGACAGTGGCGTGGCTCTGTTGAGATTACAGGACAGACTGTTTATGGTACCGCTGGTGGAAACGAGCAGATGCTTAACATCAATTTCAAGGATGATGGCACAGTTGAAGTTGTTCCTCTCGAGAAACACGCAGACCTTCTTAATGATAAGGGTACTTGGGAGGGCACTGAAGACCAAGTAATCCTGCACCTTTCCAAGGGCGACATTGTGCTCAAGGTTGATGGAAGAGCAAAGTTGACGGGCAATGCATCTGATTTTGGTATTGCAGACTTTGAAACCATTAACTTTGATTTCTACGGTTAATCGTATTTTGCAAAGTCCTCGCTCAAGATAAATAAAGAAATTTTTTGGGCGAGAAAAAACAGTTCGTTGTAATGGTGCGTAAATCATGTTTTGTTATTCGAATTGGGGGAATTATGAGCACGAATGTTTCGCGTAGGAGTTTCCTAGCAGGTGCTGCAATCACTGCAGGATTAGCCGGCTTGTCTGGTTGCAATATCCAATCAAACGGCCTTACACCACCAGCGGCAGACAAGTATCCAATTGATCCAGACAAGAGCGACGTAAAAGCCAAGTGGACTTCTGAGGAGGTTCGTGATGGATGGACTCGTTACGTCAATCCAGATGGCGGCGCTGAGCTTGGCGTTATGGATACCGCTAAGGTAATTCAGGTTGATGGTTACGCCTTTAAAGACCTAAATGGCGATGGCAAACTTGATCTTTATGAGGATTGGCGCCAGCCTGTTGAAGAGCGCGCAAAAGCTCTTGCGGAAGCTTTGAGCGCTGAGGAAATCTTCCCACTTCTTTGGGCGGGAGGAACACAGTCAAGCAGTACTAAGACTGATAAAGACGCTACCGATTATATTGATGCAGGTTCCCGTGCTGGTGTTTCTCGCCTTACGGTTAACTCTGAGTCATACGCATCTGGCGTTGAGTGGATTAATAAAATTCAGACAATTTGCGAGAAGAGCGCTTACGGCATTCCATATTTAAATTATTCCGATCCATATGTTCTGTTTGATGTTCCGTCTAGCGTGGGTCTATCTACATTGATGAATAAAGATTTGTGGCGTCAGGCTGGTATGTGGCAGGCTCGTGCTTGGCGCGCCACTGGCGTTCGTTGTGAGCTGGGTCCCCAGGTCGATGTATATTCAAATCCAATTGGCACTCGACTCAGTGGATCAGTTTCAGAAGATCCAGCGCTTAATCGTGACTTTGCAGCTGCTTTTGGCGGAGGTATGCAGTCTACGTGGGGTGACGATGAGGCTAAGGACGACCAGGGCTGGGGTAAGGATTCTTGCGCAGTCATGCTTAAGCATTTTGTAGGCGAAGGATCTAACGAGGGCGGTCGAGATGACCACTCAGACTCCGGCAAATGGAACGTATTCCCAGGATCAAACTTTGACGCTCATCTTGTCCCATTCCTTGACGGCGGCATGCACCTTGATTCTAAGACGGGCCAAATGGCAGCAGTAATGCCTTGTTATGGAATTGCTTATGATCCAAATAACCCTGATGCTCTAGGTGAGCATGTAGGAGGCGCCTATAGCAAGCACAATATTAGTATTCTGCGAAACGCAGGATGGGATGGAATGATTTGCACTGACTGGCTTATTCTCGATGGAATTGAGCATGGTCTAAAAAATGTTTCTATTCCTGAGCGCTATCAGAGGCTGATGAATAACACCATTTCTCAGCATGGTGGTTCTTTCCAACCAGATGTTGCAAAAGAAGCTTATGACTTGATGGTAAAGGCTACAGACGAGAAAACAGCCCTTGCAACTTTGCGTGACAATGCTCGACGTATCTTTAAACTCATGATGACAGTTAATCTTTTTGACCAGCCATACTCTGAGCGTGCAGCTGCAAAGCAAATTTTTGAAAATGAGAAGGCCGCACAGTTTGGTAAGGACGTCTCTGATAAGTGTGTTGTTCTACTTAAGAACTCCGGCAATATTGTTGCTAAAGATGGCATGAGCAACAAGCCAAAGGTATACATTCCTCAGAAATTTACGCCTGAGAATAAGGGTATTTTCTCTTCATCTCCCGCAAAGATTGCTCCTGTGTTTAATCCAAATAATGCGGATACGTATTTCAATGTAGTAACCGATAAAGTTGCTTCTTCTGAAACACCAAAGGCAGAGGATATTACTCGCCTTACTGCAGAGGAGCTTGCTGACGTTCAGTATGCAATTATCAAGGTCAACAACCCTAAGGATGCCTTCCAGGGTGTTCAAGGCGGTCCAAGCTTTATGACAGTAGTCATGCATAAAGAGCCAGAACCAGGACCTTATTGGAAGCCAATTTCTCTTCAGTATCGTCCATTTACTGCGGACCAGAACTACGTTCGCAAAGAGTCTTTGAATCCAGCTGACGAGTACGGTGAGTACATCAATCGTTCTGTTTATGGCGCCTCAACATATGCAACTAATGAGTCTGATCTTGACTTGGTTTTGGACATTAAGTCTAAGCTGCCAGCGTCTGCGAAGTTAATTCTTATTGTTGATGCAGATAGACCAATGTGCTTTAACGAGATTGAGCCTTCGTGTGATGCAATCCTCTTCGGCTTCAAGGGACTCATCGATGACGCTTACGCTCACGTTGTCACAGGCCAAGTCGAGCCTTATGGCCTCCTGTCTTATCAGATGCCAAAGGATATGAAGACTGTCTTTGAGCAGAAAGAAGATGTTCCTCGCGATATGGATGTCTATGTCGATGCTGACGGAAACGCCTATGACTTCTGCTATGGCCTCAACTGGTCTGGTGTGATTGACGATGATCGAACCAAGACCTATAAAGCAGGAGCGCTTACAAAGCCAAAAGCCGAAGTAAAGGCAGATAAATAATTTGAGTTTATTGACCTGCCTGCAATAGCAAGGCAGGTCTTTTTGGAGGAATCCTATGTCAGAGCAAGAAAAAAAGGCAAAAATAAAAAAGCCAGTTACACGCCGTAAGTTTGTAATCCATTCTGCGGTTTCAGCCGGTCTTTTAGGAGTGACAATTGCTGCCAACGCAGCCGCCAACCGTTTCAGGTCAACTCTTGATCACTACCTTGGCGGGCGTCCTTCCTCCATTGAGCACGTGAATGGTTCTGAGAACTGGGATAGTAATTACTACGATGCAAAGTTTCGTGGCCGTGTACAGGCAACAGAAGAGGCAAGTAAGCTGGTCACGGAACTTCTCGCCGAGGGTGCGGTTCTTCTTAGGAATGAAAACAATGCCCTTCCTCTTGCAGAGGGTGCTGAGGTTTCTCTACTTGGACGCTATGCTGCTGATCCTGTTTACGGTGGCGCGGGCTCAGGTAACATTGATGAATCTTCCTGCGTAACCCTTTATAACGGTCTTAAAAATCAGGGACTCAATCTCAATGACGTGGCGTTTAAGTGGATTTCTGACAACTACAAGAATTATCCAAAAGCTCAAATTGTTATGGATACTCCTGCAGAGTCCACCTACTACATTGGTGAGATTCCTTTTAAGGACTACAGCTCAGACGCTCAGAATTCTATCTCTGGCACCGTGGCAGTTGTAGTAGTTGGCCGCGGAGGCGGAGAAGGCGGCGACCTCTCTAGGGATCTTCTCGGCGACCTTCACTCTGGCGTTTCTTCAAAGTTTGTCCAGAACAATGAGACTGACAATTACGCAGAGGGACAGCACCAGCTTGAGCTTACCGTTGAGGAAAAGACCCTTATCTCCGAGGCAAAAAAGCGCGCGAGCAAGGTTATTGTGCTGGTAAACGCTTCGACAACTCTAGAGCTTGGGCCTCTGGTTGACGGCGAGTTTGCAGTAGATGCAATTCTCCACATTGGTTCGCTTGGTGCAACAGGAGCAGAGGCTGTTGGTCAGATTCTTACCGGTAAGGTCAATCCTTCTGGACGCACCACAGACATCTGGTCCGCTGATTTTACTGCCGACCCAGTTTTTAACAATTTTGGCGGCAAGCAGTTCACCGATGTCAAAAATTATTACAGCAAGAATTTTGCAAACACTGTCTCAGATGGCACCGCTTACTTTGTTGAGTACAAAGAAGGCGTTTACATGGGCTATCGCTACTACGAGACGGCTGACGCTGAGGCTCAGGCAGGCAACTATGACGGCTTTGACTACAAGAAGGCCGTTGTGTTCCCGTTTGGCTACGGCCTTTCTTACACCACATTCACCACAAAGCTTGATGATCTAACTGCATCTGGCGAGAAGGTCCAGGCAACTGCTACCGTTACTAATACAGGAAAGGTTGCAGGTAAAGAAGTTGTTGAGCTGTACTATTCAGCCCCATATGATAAGGGCAAGCTTGAGAAGCCTGCGGTTGTCCTGGGAGCATTTGCTAAGACTGACGTTATCAATCCAGGCGAGTCTGCACAGGTAAAGCTTGAGTTCAACACCAAGTCAATGGCATCGTGGGATTCCGACAAGGGCTATTACGTCTTGGACGCTGGAGAATATGTTTTCTCGCTCCGTGCAAATTCTCACGATGTTCTTGATCAGAAGAACGTCACTCTCTCTGCTCAGGAATATAAGACTGATGAGGCAACTCAGGCTGAGTACAAGAATCACTTTGATGACCTCACCCAGTACATGAAGAAGAACTGCGCAGACCAGCTTCTCTCTAGGCAAAACTTCAAGGCAACATTCCCTAAGCCTGCAGAAAATAAAACCGCAGCAGAGTGTGGTCTTGAGTTCAAGGAATACAACTACAAAGATCATCTTGATGAGAATGTTGCAGCTCCCATTACGGGCGAGAATAACGGCCTGCAGCTCATTGACCTGCGCGGTAAGCCCATGGATGATGAGGCTTGGGAAAAGCTTCTGAACCAGGTCTCCGTTGATGAGATGACTGCAATGCTCAATGACGGTGCTTATAACACCGCAGCTATTCCTTCTGTTGGCAAGCCTCAGACTTCCGATCCAGATGGTCCTGCTGGTTTCAGCTCTTTGACTGGCACTACCGGCAACTGTGCATATTGTTCAGAAGTTGTAATGGCTCAGACTTGGAATACCGAGCTGATGTATCGGATGGGCCAAATGGTTGGTCAGGAAGCTTTGGCTTCAGGCTATAACGGTTGGTATGCACCAGCAATGAACACGCATCGTAGTCCTTTTGCTGGCAGAAACTTTGAGTACTACTCAGAGGATCCAACTCTTGGCGGAAAGATTGCTTCTGCGGTTGTAAGCGGTGCAGCATCAAACGGCTGCTATGCCTACATTAAGCACTTTGCTATGAATGACCAGGAATCCTATCGTGTTCAGCACATTACCACCTGGGCAACAGAGCAGGCAGTTCGTGAGATTTACCTGCGCCAGTTTGAGATTCCAGTTAAGGAAGCAACTGTAGACCTTAAGTATATTGCTGACGAGAAGGGCACTCTGAAGACAGAAACCATCAAGGCAACAACAGGCGTCATGAGCTGCTTCAACTATGTTGGTGCTGAGTGGGGTGGCGGTAGAAAGAGCTTGCTTACCGACGTTCTGCGCGGCGAGTGGGGCTTTGAGGGCATGGTCATTACAGACTTCAACCTCTATGGACACATGGATAGGGACCAGTCTCTGGCAGCTGGTGGCGATATTCAGCTGACCGTTGCGGCTATGGTTCCAGGCTTCAAAGGAACTGACAATCCTGTTGTTATTTCTCGCCTTCGCGAAGCAACACATCACGTTCTTTATACCGTGGCCAACTCCAATGCAATGCAGGGCGTGGCTCCAGGTTCAAAGATTACCTACGGCGTGGCTCCATGGCAGTTTGGTCTGTGGGGTGGAAGTGCGCTCTTTGCTGGCCTTGGTCTCTTTGCTGGATGGCGTGCTTATAAGATTAATAAGCAGCTCAAAGAGCAAAAAGCTCTGGCTGCAAAGCAGGATAGTGCTGACGGATCTGAAGAAGCCGAGAAACCCGCTGAGGCAGACAAGGCTTCTGAGGAAAAGTAGAGTAGACATTAGAGTCTCTACGTTGTTTTGACCTTTCTCATGTGGCGGGCTAGATTCTGACCATTCTAGTCCGCCAAGTTAGAGGATGACTATGAAGTATCAAAGTGTTATTGACACCATGACGTTGGAACAAAAGTGCGCCTTACTTTCGGGTGGCGATGCATTTGGTACCAGGCCTTTTAAGAGTCTGGGTATTCCACGCCTGCTGTTTTCTGATGGTCCTCACGGCTTGCGTGTGCAAGACGGAGGCGCAAATCACCTGGGAATTGGTGGCTCCAAACCAGCAACCTGCTTCCCAACAGCGGCAACTGTTGCTAATAGCTGGGATATTGAGCTTGGCCAAGAAGTTGGAGAAGCTTTAGGCGAAGAAGCCTTGGAGCAGGGAGTCAATGTTGTTTTGGGACCGGGCTTAAACATTAAGCGTAGTCCCTTGTGCGGCAGAAACTTTGAGTACTTTAGCGAGGACCCTCTTTTAGCTGGCCATATGGCCGCATCATACGTAAAGGGAATCCAGTCAAAGGGTGTCTCGGCCTGCCCCAAGCACTTTGCGGCAAATAGCCAGGAAACTCGTCGTATGGCAAGCGACTCGGTCATTGACGAGCGCACACTTCATGAGATTTACCTTGCTGGCTTTGAGTATGTTGTTAAGAACGCTCATCCACAATGCATCATGAGCAGCTACAACCTCATCAACGGCACCTACGTTAATGAAAGCAAAGAGTTGCTTATAGACACATTGCGCGGTGAGTGGGACTTTGAGGGAGCCGTGGTAACCGACTGGATTGCTACGCATAATCACGCACAGGCAGTTACAGCTGGATCAACCTTTGAGATGCCTGCTCCAGGAGTGGGATCTGTGAGAGAGCTTGTTGATGCAGTTAACTCTGGCACAATCACGGAATCTGATGTGGACGCTCGTGTTGATGAGGCACTTGAGCTCATTTTCTCTACACAGATTAAGGGAGATGTTGACGCCTTTGATAGGGAAGCTCACCATCAGCTTGCACGTAAGGTTGCTGCCGAGAGCGCTGTTCTTATGAAAAACGACGGTGTCTTGCCGTTGACGCCTCAGACACGCGTTGCATTTATTGGCGATTTTGCTGCTAATCCTCGCTATCAAGGTGCTGGTTCATCACTGGTTAACAGTACTAAGGTGGATACGCTTGTAGAAGCTGTGACAAGCTATGACCTTGACTTTGCAGGATATGAGCAGGGCTTTGAGAGGGACGGAAGCGCCAACGAATCTATGGCTCAAGCAGCTGTCTCTCTGGCAAAATCCGCTGACGTTGCCATTGTCTGCCTCGGCCTGAACGAGTCAAAGGAAACCGAGGGTATGGAGCGCCAGGATATGCGTCTTGGCTCCAACCAGACAGATCTTCTCGCCAAGGTTGCGCAGGTATGCGACAAGGTAGTAGTTGTTTTCTCGGCTGGCTCAGCGGTAGAGACCGACTGGGACGTCCATGCAAATGCCGTGCTCAACATGTATTTGTCTGGACAGGCGGGAGCGCGTGCAACGCTTGACTTGCTCACGGGCGCTCAAAATCCTTGCGGCAAGCTTAACGAGACGTGGCCCAAGAAGCTTTCCGATACACCAACTGCGGGAAATTATCCCTCGTACGAGCCAGAATCTTTCTTTAAAGAAGGCTTGTTTGTGGGATATCGCTATTATCAGACCGCAGGTGTTGAGGTGGCATACCCCTTTGGATTTGGTCTTTCGTATACCTCATTTAACTACTCTGTCCTGGTTGTTTCTTCTGACAAGAATAACAACACGCGTGCAACAGTGACGGTTACCAATACGGGTGACTGCGCTGGTAAAGAAATTGTTGAGCTGTACGTTTCACTCCCAGGTGAGCGCGTAAGGCCTCGTCGCGAGCTCAAGGCGTTCAAGAAAGTACTGCTACAGCCTGGCGAGTCATGCGAAGTCAGCTTTGCTTTGGATGACAGGGCATTCTCGTATTACAACGCTCAGACAAAATCTTGGGAGATTGAACAAGGTACGTATCTGCTTGAGGTTGGCGCATCATCCGAAGATATTCGGCTCACTGCTGAGGTTGAGCAAGCTGGCACTGGTGCTCCCACTCCAGATACTGCGGCTATTCCTCCGGCGTATCTCACGGGTAAGGTTCAGTCTGTTTCGCTGCAAGAATTCGGTCAGCTTTATGGCAAACCGCTGCATAAAAAGGCAGTAAAGATTTCTTCCGAGATGTGCTTTAGGGATCTGAATCACGGTAGGAGTCCAGTGTTTTGGCTTATATGGGCTATTCTGACGCATCTTGCAAAGCCAAAAGCTAATGGTATCCCTGACCTTAACGTTCACTTTATATATAACATGCCTCTTCACGCTCTTACAAAAAGCACTGGCGGTGCAATCTCCAAAGAGATGATTGACGCGCTGGTGTTGGAGCTCAAGGGATTCTGGATTATAGGCTTCTTACTGTTTGTGGTAAGAGGTATTCAGAATTCGATCAAGAATTCCCAGTTCCAAGCAAAGTATTTAGATGAGGAGAAGTAATGTCTCAAACGATACAAACGCCTGAGGAAGAGGTTCAGGAGAACGCGGCTCAGGAGCAAGGAACCCAAGCACAAGAAAATCAGGAAAAAGAGAGCTGGTTTACCAGAAACCAGACGCTCTGGGAGTTCATCAAGTTCCAGATTCTGTCCAATATCTCTACGGCAACAAGAATTTTATTGTCTATTGCAGGTACCTGGCTTTTTATTACCAATCTCTCGCTCACGCAGCCATTCTCGTTCCTAATTTTTAACTATTCAGCTGCTGGATCTGGAGGACTTGGAGGATTCCTGACTTTCCTCATTGCTGAAGTTGCTGCTCAGGTAGTTAATTTCTTTGTGCAAATGAAGTTTGTATTCAAAGGCAACACAAACTATTCCGCGGCGGCTCCTCGCTATGCTGTTCTTGCAGTGTTGATTGTGGTGGTAAATCTGGTGCTTCCAGGATATGTCACCGCAATGTGCCTGCAATTTGGAATTGGTGCCGAGCTTGCATCCACCATTGCTTCTGTTGTAAACACGTTGCTTGCAGTGATTGTAAGCTTCCCGGTATTGAAGCTGTGGATTGCTCCGGCAAAGTAAAAAAGCTGTAGCAAAAGTTATTTTTGAATTTGATACAGCCTCCATTTCTTGAGCGCCAAGAAATGGAGGCTTGCTTTTTGATAGGACAAATTCGAAGAGTTGCTCAAAGCAAAAATACCCTTAGTGTCCACTTTGTTGGACACATGAAATCTTATGAGTATCTAGATTTGTTGCAACAGAGAAAGGAGTTGTAATGGGTCTTGATGCATTTGTTCGTTGCAGGTGTTTTGAAGAGGGAAAACTTAAACCCGGTCCAATACCCTTGGAAGATCTTTACATTGATGATGAAGATTACATCAGCTCAAAGTTTTTAGATCAAAAGCGTGAAGAGCTTGGCTCTAAGTTGTTTTGGGAACGCTATGGAGATCTAGAGTGTGATTTTCGCGATTGGAAGGATAGTGCCTGTGAGCATAAGTATGGAGAAATTTGTTCTGAAAATGTTGGTAATTTTTGCGGCTTATTATGTATTGGCGCCGTTTTAAGCTCAGATGAGGGTGAGTCAAAGTATCCGTTATTAAATACTATGCTTCCTGATAGCAATGATGGTCTCTATCCTGTTGAAAAAGCACAGCCTACCCTTGATGAACTTGATAGATTTATAGAAGAGCATTCAAAGATTCCGGGATATCAGCTCATTGATGAGGAAACGCATAAAGTTATTTCTTCTTGCGCGGTTGATGATGATTTTTGTATGTATAGAGACGGTTATATTGATTATGGATTCGTAGAAGACAAAGTATATTTCTATCTACGCGAGCTTCCACAACCTTTTTATGTTGACCATTTTTGCCAGGCTCCAGCTGATGATTACAAACAAACACAAAAGGTAATTGTTTTTTGTTATGACCCAAATAACTATGCATCAAACTTTAATATGTCTTTACCAGGTCCAATTGACAGTGAATTAGACAATTCTGTTTTAAGAAGCTTTTCTGTTCAAAAGGCAACTTTAGACTTCAAAGAAACCGGTCATTTTTGGAGGTTAAATAAAATTAGGAACCTTCTTGTAGCATCTATAGAAACAAAACATCCCATTGTTTGGTGCTAAACATGCTCTTTAACAAGACACATGAGCCGTGCTATCTGGTTGTGGTCTGTCACCATGCTGTCTAGAAAAAAGAGGGCCACCACCAGGCAGCCCTCTTTGCGTTTGTGCTGGCGAGAAGAACGTCACGCTTGAACGACCTTCTCGCCAGATGTTTATCTTAGTAGGTAGGGTTCTCTACCTCAACCTTGTCGATCTCCTGGAAAGGAGCAAGGGTTGAGACCATGACGATTGGCTCATCATAAGGGTTGTTGACGTAGTGGACCTCGCCGGGCTCAATGTGGATGAAGTCGCCAGCCGAGAGGGTGTGAACCTCGCCGTCAACCACAATGTCAATCTTGCCTTGAAGAATGTGGAAGTTCTCCTCCATGATGTTGTGGTAATGAGCCTGGAAATCCTGGCCTGGCTGGAACTGGACCATGGCGTAGTTCATGCGAGGACCCTTCATCAGGTACTTAGGACCATGATCTCCGCACCTATACTCAAAATCGTTCTCGTTGACAATAAACATCTTGCTTTCCTTTCAGGCGCAACTTGTAATGCGACCAAACGTTCTTTTTGTGTGCCACGCGTACCCGCGGCGCGGTGGAGTCCCGGTGCTTACAGACCAGGCGCTCTCCACATGCTCTTGACCTTGCCCTCTTCTGCAAGCTCAAGCTGACTCTTGTAAACATCCTTCCACTGGACATACAGCTGGTCGTAAACAGCCTTGTTGTCTGGGTTGGGGGAGAATGTCTTATCCCATTTAACAACGCGCTTTGCGCCCTCGGCAATGCTTGGGTAGATGCCCACGCCATAGCCCGCAAGAACAGCGGCACCCAGAGCAGTTGCCTCTTTGACCTCTGGAATGCGAACGTTCTTGCCGGTAACGTCGGCAAC
>FLSG01000009.1_pt1 | contig 16350 bp, 12 predicted proteins | sample 1550511 | NCBI WGS metagenome assembly FLSG01 (sample SAMEA4031768, study PRJEB14383) | metagenome | biome: human; feature: oral; material: saliva | place: Philippines | collected 2014
CGTTCGTCCTGAGCCAGGATCAAACTCTCATCTTGAATTTGATCGATCAACACCGTTGATCGTTCTTAGCTCTTCAACTTTTTGCTCGCGTGTTGTTCGCGTTTATTGTTTGGTTGCTTCTTCTAAAAGAAGCGCCCGACACATTGGTTCGTTTGCTTGCTTTGTTCAGTTTTCAAAGGTCTACTGCTTGTTGCCGCAGCAACTTTTATATCTTATCAATTCAACAAGACTTTGTCAATATCTTTTTGCAAGTTAGCTAATTTTTATTTTAACTTTCTATTATTGATTTGAAACTTTCTTTTCATTAATCAAATAAAAAAACATTGCTTTTTTACGACGACTTGATAATCTTACCAAAACTGTAAACATGCGTCAATCATTTTTGTAAAAAAATGAAAAAGTTTTTCACTGTCAACAGCCAACTAATAATATACCAATAAACACCCTTTAGGTCAATGATTACGGCTTACATTTTTTCTTTATAAACAAGATAAATTTTTGTAAGACCTTTCTACTTCTCATTCATTTCCATAATAAAAAATACGGCTATAAAAGCCGTATTTTATAATTATCGCATAGTTGGGAAAAGTAAAACATCCCGAATCGACTGCGCGTCTGTTAGCAACATAATTAAACGATCGATTCCAATGCCCAAACCTCCAGTAGGCGGCATACCATATTCCAATGATTCTAAGAAATCTTCGTCCACGCCATGTGCTTCTTCATTACCAGCAATACGTTCTTTTTCTTGTGCTTCAAAACGTTTACGTTGATCGATTGGGTCATTTAATTCAGTAAAGGCATTAGCAAATTCATGATTTACTATAAACAGTTCAAAACGATCAGTAAAACGAGGATCATCCTGGCTCTTCTTCGCTAGCGGAGATACTTCTACCGGATGACCGTAAACAAAGGTTGGTTGTTGTAAGTTATCTTCTACGAATGTTTCAAAAAATTCGTTGATAATATGACCAACATCCATCGCGTCTGTAATGGCCACTTTATGTTTTTTGGCAAGTTCTCTTGCTTGTTCTAATGACATATCTTGCCAAAAGTCAACCCCTGTATACTCCTTAATCGCATCGACGATATGAAGACGAGCAAAATCTGTACCTAAATCCACGTTTTGATTATCATAAGAAAGTTGAGTTGTTCCTAATACGTTTTTAGTTACATTTCGGATAATACCTTCTGTTAAATCCATAACATCACCAAAATTGGCATAAGCTGTATAGCACTCCAACATAGTAAATTCCGGATTATGGGTTGTATCGATTCCTTCGTTACGGAAGACACGTCCGATCTCATAAACTTTTTCCATTCCGCCTACGATCAAGCGTTTCAAATGCAATTCTAAAGCAATACGAAGATATAAGTCTATATCTAAAGCATTATGGTGTGTCACAAATGGACGTGCAGCAGCGCCACCTGCCTGATTGTGTAATACTGGTGTTTCAACTTCTAAGTATCCACGATGATCTAAATAGCGTCGAATCTCACTAATAATTTGACTGCGTTTTTTAAAGCGCTCGAAACTATCGCGATTACTGATTAAATCTAAATATCTTTGGCGATAACGTTGTTCCACATTTGTCAATCCATGATATTTTTCTGGTAAAGGACGTAAGGCTTTGGTTAAAAGTGTGACTTTTTCAGCCTTAACTGAAACCTCGCCCGTGTTTGTTTTCATTATTTCCCCAGTAACACCTAAAAAATCTCCCAAGTCGGCTTTTTTAAAAATATCATAGCTATCTTCGCCGACTTCATCTTTGCGGACATAAATCTGGATCTGGCCTTCTCGATCTTGTAAATGGGCAAAACCAACCTTACCTTTGCCTCTTTTTGAAACCATCCGCCCTGCAACACTAGCCGCAAGTCCTATCTCACTCAGTTCTTCTTTAGTTTTATCATCAAATTCTTCATGAATTTCATTTGAACTGTGGGTACGATCGAAACGATGGCCAAATGGGTCGATCCCTTTTTCTTGTAGTTCTTCCATTTTTTGCCGGCGAACCAGCATTTGATCATTTAATTCATCTTGGTTTTCATGTTCTCCTGCCAAAAGTCTTCCTCCATTCTCTGATAGCTTTCCTTTTTATAATGCCAATGATAAGAAAAAAAAGCAAGCCGAAAAAAGAAACATGGCTTGATTTTTTCACAAATCGGCTATTTTTTTTCATCAATTTCTAACGATTATTCGAACAATAATTCTTTAGGATTCTTCTGCTGCTTCTTTTTTAAGCTCTACCAAATCTTGTTCGCTAAAGTGATATTTATTACCACAAAAGGAACAAACAGCTTCTGCTCCGTGGTCTTCTTCTATCATTTCTTGAATTTCTTGTACACCTAATGAAATCAATCCTCTTGCAAAACGTTCTTTAGAACAATCACATTGGAATTGAACTGGCATTTCATCAAGAATAACTACAGTTTCGTCTGCAAAAATAAAATCTAAAATTTCTTCTGGCGTTTTTCCTTCATCCAACATAGTAGAAATATTGGGCAAATGTTGCAAACGTTCTTCTAAAGCATTTACTACTTCCTCGGATGCGCCGGGCATCATTTGTATCATAAAACCTCCTGCTGTTTTAATAGAGTCATCAGTATCAACTAATACACTCAATCCGACAGAAGAAGGAATTTGTTCTGATACAGCAAGATAATAAGTGAAATCCGCCCCAATTTCACCTGATACGATCGGCGTTTGGCCAGAAAATGGTTCTTTTAAGCCAAGGTCTTTAGTTATCGAAAACATCCCTTGCGTGCCAACTGCGCCACTAACGTCGAGTTTTCCTTGTTCATTTAAAGGCAAACTAACATGAGGATTTTGGATATAGCCTTTGGCATTTCCACTACCGTCACTTGTCACAATGATCGCGCCTGCTGGTCCATCTCCTTCAACACGAACAGTTATGGTGTCCTCTCCTTTAACTGTACTACCTAATAATAGGGCGCCAACTAAAGTACGTCCTAACGCTGCTGAGGATGTATTCCAAGTATCATGATTCTTTTGTGCCTGATCCACAGTTTGAGTAGCGTTAATCGCATAAGCTCGGACAAAACCATCATAAGCCATTGCTTTTACTAAATAATCTTTCATTGTTCCTTTCTCCTTTTGGTTCAATTGCACACAATAATTCGTTAAGTTTATTTAAGTATCTTACTAATAAATATTACAAGACGCAATTTTTATGTTTGCACAAGGGAAAAGCTGTGATGCTAACACCACAGCTTTTATTGTACAATTATTCATCTGTCTTATCTGAATGATCATCTTGTTCTTCTGATGAAGACTCATTTGATTCTTGGCTATTATCTTCTTTAGCAGCTGTAGAATCTTCCTCTTTATCATTCACACGACCTTGTTCTTCTTTCTTTTCCAAAGCACGTTTAGCATCTTCATATGAGCGGCCGTTTTCGCTTGGAAATTCGCTTTCTTCCTCATAAGATTTTGGCATTTCGCCTGACTCAAATAATGATTTGATAGCTTTAGCATCAAGTGTTTCATATTCTAACAGTTTTTCTGCTATCAACTTATGCTTATCGCGATGAGATTCGATGATTTCACGTGCTTTATCATGACCATCATTTACGATTTTGCGCACTTCATCATCAATTTCATAAGCAAATTGTTCAGAATAAGATTTCGTTTGTCCATAGTCACGGCCAACAAATACTTGGTTGCCTCCTTCATATTGAATCGGGCCAAGTTTGTCACTCATACCATATTGGGTAACCATACTTCGAGCAATATTTGTCGCCTGTTCAAAGTCATTAGAAGCACCCGTTGATTGAGAGTCAAAAACAATTTCTTCAGCAGCACGACCACCTAATAGCCCTGCAATTTGTTCAGTCAAATCGTCCTTAGTCATTAAGTTCTGATCTTCTTTAGGCAAAGCAATCATATAGCCCCCTGCACGACCACGTGGAATAATCGTTACTTTGTGAACGACACGTGCTCGACTCAATACTAGACCAACAATGGTATGTCCTGCTTCGTGGAAGGCCACCATTTCGCGTTCTTTTTTATTAACGACGTGATCTTCTTTAGCGGGTCCTGCAATAACACGGTCTTCAGCTTCATCAATATCCGAAGCATCGATTTTCTTCTTACCACGCCTTGCTGCAACAAGCGCTGCTTCATTCAATACATTCTCTAAATCTGCACCTGAAAAACCAGGCGTTTGTTGTGCTACGACTTTCAAATCAACATCATCAGTTATTGGTTTATTACGAGCGTGAACACGTAAAATAGCTTCACGGCCTTTAACGTCTGGACGTCCAACTAAAATTTGACGGTCGAAACGACCCGGACGTAATAGCGCTGGATCCAATACATCAGAACGGTTAGTTGCAGAAATGACAATGACTCCTTCATTTCCTTCAAAACCATCCATTTCAACTAACAATTGATTCAATGTTTGTTCTCGTTCATCATGGCCACCGCCCATGCCAGCACCACGTTGACGAGCGACCGCATCGATTTCATCGATAAAGATAATAGCCGGAGCATTTTTCTTTGCTGTTTCAAATAAGTCCCGAACACGACTTGCTCCGACACCTACAAACATTTCAACAAAGTCTGAACCAGAAATAGAATAAAATGGTACGCCTGCTTCACCAGCTACTGCTTTAGCTAGAAGTGTTTTCCCAGTTCCTGGAGGGCCTTCTAAAAGAACACCTGCAGGGATACGTGCACCTAAATTAGAAAAACGTCTTGGATCTTTTAGAAATTCAACAACTTCAACTAATTCTTGTTTTTCTTCTTCAGCACCAGCTACATCAGAAAAACGAATCTTATTCGCTGATTTGTCAGCTTCTTTGGCTTTGGATTTGCCGAAATTCATCATTCGGCCTCCACCGCCGCCTCCACCGCCTTGTTGGCCCATCATTAGATAGAATAGAACCAAAAAGCCTAACAGCGGTAAGAAACTAAAGAGAAGCGACATCCAAACGCCACTACTTGATTCTTCTTCAATAGAAGTTTGTACATCATTTTCGTTTGCTAAATTGGTGATTTCACTCATTGTGGAATCATTTGGTAAAACAACTGTAGAAAACTGTTTAGTCGTTGATTCTGTTGAACCTAATACAGCTAATCCATCATTATTATTAACCGTTTTTTCTTCTTCGTATTCTCCTGTAATTTGGTAAACACCATTTGTCGGCTGAACATTAAATGACTTAATGTCACCAGCTTCTAATTGTTCAGAAAAAGTAGAATATTTTATTTCTGGCGTTTCATCATTACCATCGCCTAGGAAGAAGTAAACAACCATCACCATGGCCAAAATAATCAGCACATAGTATAAGGTGTTTCTTGCTGTCCCTTTATTATTCTTGTTCATGCGGCCCCTCCTTGCCAGTTTGTCTTATTTTGACCTTTTATATTGTAGCATATCTTTCTCTGTTTTGGTCAAACTTTTGTTTCATATATACTTGGTTTTAATACTCCCACATAAGGTAGATTGCGGTACTGTTCTGCAAAATCCAAACCATAGCCTACCACAAATTCATCGGGAACATCAAATCCGATATAATCCGCTTCAATATCCACGACACGACCTTTAGGTTTATCCAAAAGCGTAACAATTGCAACAGAATTTGCTTGACGATATTTAAATAAATCCACCAAGTAACGAAGCGTACGTCCGCTGTCAATAATATCTTCTACAATCAACATATCGCGTCCCTTTACGTTTGTGTCTAGGTCTTTTACGATTTTCACCTCTCCTGATGAAACCGTCGCATTACCGTAACTTGACACATCCATAAAATCAAGTTCTATATATGTATCCATTTGACGTACAATATCAGCCATAAAAGGGATGGCACCCTTTAATACACCCACCACAAGCGGTTGTGTATTTTTATACGCTGCTGTAAGCTCTTTGCCAAGTTCTTCACAACGATTATGGATCTCTTCTTGTGTAATCAAGATTGTCTCAATATCTTTTTCCAGCATTTGCTTCTCCTTCCAGCTTTAGCTTTTGGTACCTATAAAGAAGTACGTAGTGTATTTTAGCAGTTTCTTTTGTAATACACAAATAAGAAAATACATGAGGTAGTACGCCTAAAACTTTTCCTTCAAAGTCGGTTACGACCCATGCTTTTTCACGTGAAGCTGGCGAAACTTTTTTATCAATAAAAAAGCGAGAAAGCTTTTTATTCAACTGTTCGTTCAACTGAATACGATCGCCTGCTTGTCGTCTGCGCAATTGCACTCTAGTAGGAAATTCTAACGTTAAATTTTGGCGATATTCTAACCAAAATTTGACTTTTTCGGGAATTTTTACTTCATCTTTAGGAAAAAACCCCAGCCACTCGTTTTCTGATAAAAATAAGGACTCACCAACAGACAACATATGAGACTCATTCTTATCAAAAACAGCTTGGCTTTTACGCAAGGATAATTGGTCATAATTTTTTTGAAATTGCCAAGTTTGATCAATATCAATTTCCCAGTTCGCTTTTTTCTTTACTAAAAGTTTCATCAGTTGTTCTATTTGTTTAGCACTAATAGTTAAATTATAATATTGTCGTGCTTTTTTTGCCAACTCTTGCCAGAAAAAAACTTGCTGAGCTGGCGAAAACTTCAAATAAGCGTGCAAATTGATTTCAAATTCATTATGCTTTTCTGTAGTAATAGTTTGATACCATTGTTTTTGTTGATCAGTAACAATTTCTTGCGCGGCCTCGATCTGGTAAGAGAGTCGTTGAAAGTGTTGTAAAGTTTGCTTATTCTCTTGTTTTAACAGTGGTATGACTTGATGTCTAATTCGATTTCTTTGCATGTCAAAAGAAGTATTCGTTTGATCTTCAAAATAGTCAATTCCTTCTTGTTGGCTGTAATTTAAGATTTCCTCTTTTGAAATGTGTAATAGGGGTCTGATCAATGCCTGATTTTCACCGAAGGACTGATTTGCCAATATACCTTTAGCTGAGAATAAATTTCCGTCTCTTACCATTTTCATAATCATAGTTTCCATCTGATCGTCGCTATGATGCGCTGTAGCAAGTACCTGATAATGATAATCATCCATAATTTCTCTAAAAAACTTATAACGAAAAGCTCGAGCTTTTTCCTCCATACCACTAGTTGGTGAATGTTTCCAAGAAGTAGTATAAAACAAAAGCTCATGTTCTCGACAGTATTCTCTCAGAAAATTTTCTTCTTCATCTGAAGCCTTACGTAATTTATGATTTACGTGAGCTACCCCGATAGTGAAGTCGCTTTTTTTCTGTAATCTTTCTAAGATATGTAGCAGTACCATGGAATCAACGCCTGTAGATACTGCTACCAAGATCCGTTCATTAGCTTTTAAAAGTTGATTTTCTTCGAAAAAGGACTCAACTTGCGATAAAAGCATTTAAACCACCCCACTTCAACTCAAAAATCTCCTGAAAAAAGAAAACAGACATAAAATCCACTACTTTTAAGCAGTGAATTTTAGTCTGCTATACTATTTAGTTTCTGCGACCACCACGACCACCGCGTTTTCCTTCTGTGTTTCTTTTCAGAGAAGACAGGCGATCATCGCTTTCTTTTAGGAACGAATTCATTAATGCATCGAAGTCTTGTTTCTCGTTTCCAGTATCTTGTTTACGTGTTTGTGTTTTTTTCTGAGCAGAACGGTTCGAAGAATGCCCCCGTTCACCTTTGTCTTCTTTTGGTTTGTCTTCTGCTTTACGAATAGATAAACCAATTTTTCCATCATCTCCGATGGAAGTCACAAGCACAGTAACTTCATCCCCCACTGATAACACGTCATGAATATCTTTAACAAATCCATTTGAAATTTCACTGATATGAACAAGGCCTGTTTTTTTATCCCCTAAATCAATAAATGCACCAAAATTTGTAATCCCCGACACTTTTCCCTTTACTTTTTCTCCAACTTCGATTGACATAAAAAAATTGTTCCTCCTAAAATTTACCATTTCTAAAATAATTATAACTTGTCTCATATTTAAAAAGCACTAAGGCTTTGCTGTTTATACCCATATATATCAATTAAAGATATGCAAACCTAAGTTCCCTCTACTTACATTTTAACATATAACCTTTGCCGTTGGCACGCTTTTTGCCTTTTTATGTAGTCCTATCTATGCTTTAAGAGCTAATTGGATTCGCCAGTTTCTTCGTCACTTTCATTGGCTACGCCAGACTCATTTCCTGGAAGCGGAAAAACGATTTCATCGTCGTCTGAGTACAAAAAGCGACTTCTAGCGATTTTTGCAACATAATCTTCATCTTTTAGCAAAGAGACATCACTTTTTAAATCCTCTTTTTGTTTAGACACTTTTTTTTGCTTAACTACTGTTTCTTCTTTAAAGTCTTCTAATTTTTGCAAACGAAGGTAGTCATTAAACAAAGATATACCTACACTTAAGAAAATAATAGCAGCGACAACAAAAATCGCCATTAAACGACGTCGTCTAAAGATAATTTGGCGTTGTTCTTTTGCATATTTTGCATATTGTTTTTTGGCATATTCATTGTCTAGGACTTTTACTTTTGATTTTTCTTGCTTGTCCACTCAAACCGCTCCAGTCTTCTCCTTAGTTGACCTTTATTATACCAACATCCTCTATGCTTGTCTAACGCAAATTAGTTAAATTTTTCTTTCGTCTGAAACGATCTCATACATTTCTTGTGCATCTTCTTTTTTCGTTGATTCATGCAAAGCATTTACCTTCAATTCAACCGTTCGATTACCAAATTGAATTTTTACTATATCACCGATTTGAACATTGCTACTTGACTTTGCTAAATTTCCATTGATCTGAATACGACCTTTATCGGCCACCTCTTTGGCGACTGAACGCCGTTTGATCAATCTGGAAATCTTTAAAAATTTATCTATTCTCATTTATTTTTTCCTCCGATACGTAAAATCTTTTTCCCAAAAGGCAACAACAACCATTCCCGCACAGTAAACAGGTCAAGCATAACAGCGGCTTTTATAAATACACCTGCTCCCAATAAAACAGCCAACAAACTTAAAACAAAAGCAAATAAGCGAGTATCTAATGCTCCAAAAGTTAAACGAATGATACTAAAAAATAACAGTAAAGTAATAATCATTAAAAAAAGACAACTGATTAATTTCCAAGCAAAATGCCTTTCTTTTTTAAAATGATTGATACTCTTTTTTTCCGCTTTTATTAAAGACCACAAGACCGTAAATAACCCCAAAAGTGTTGCTAAGCTAGCGCCCAAAGTTCCTAAATAAAACACCAGTATACCAGTAGCCAAAAGTTTCACTACAAAACCTTTAGCAGCTGCTTTTAATGCTTGAGAATATACGCCTTGGCTTTGTGCGATACTTTGATAAGCTTGAACTTCTGCCATCAATCCTACAGCCAAAACAAATGCCATTAATGTCGTATTTCCCAAAGAATCCTTAAATAAAGCAAAATTTAAATACGGCACTAATACAGCTAGCCCACAAGAAGCGGCGCCAGCTATTGCTGAGGTAAAACGTAGATAGATTTTAGCAGACATGACAAACTTCTTTTGGTTATTTTGTATTATCAATTTTGTTAGTGCCGGTAAAAAAGTAGCACTTAAAGCTGTTGCAACAACTAAACATAGTTGAACAAGCGGTTGCCCGCGATCATAGATTCCTTTTGCCACTTTAGCACTTTGTTCAGCTAAACCACTGCTGGTTAATGAATTAACGATTAAAAATGAGTCAACTAACTGAAATAAAATTAACATCCCACTGTAAACAGATACCAAACCGCCTTCAACAAAAAAGCGTCTAACCAACCTACTTTTTTTAGGGATACGTGGTAGAAATAATTGTGGTCGTAAATGGATACCATAAATTTTTCGGTCGTAGTAAATCAAGATAAGCCACGCCACTAAACCACCGACAAAAGCACCTGACATTGCAAAAGCGCCTGTTTGATAAATGGACAAAGAAAAATGCATAAAAGCAACCGCCGACAATAAGATAATCCCTACTCTTAGCAGTTGTTCAATTACTTGCGAAACTGCTGTAGGTACCATTAACAAATTTCCTTGAAATAGTCCACGATATAAAGATAAAGCTGGCATCAATAAAAAGGTGAAAGAAGCGACCCGGATGACTATTGCCAGTTCTGGATCCCCCATTGAACTGGCAAGACCGCGGCTAAATAAAAAAGTTATCGCCCATAAAATAAAGGCACTCCACCACAGCAAAGAATAGCTTTCGTTTAAAACATGCCTTTTTTCTTGCGGGCCTGTTTGTTCAGCTACTAATTTTGATAAAAACTGTGGGAAGCCCGTCAAAGCAAAAGTCATGGCGATACCATAAATAGGATATACTTGCTGATAAACATAAAATCCTTCATCACCAACGATATTTTGAAAGGGGATGCGATAAATCGCACTGAGTACTTTTGCGATAAAAGAAGCAATGGTTAAAATAAGCGCTCCTTCCATCATGGTTTTCATCTGATTGCGAATCGCTAATCCCCCTTTCTACTGACTTATTGGTTTTGGCTTTGTAATTGAGTCTGGTATCTTTCTTCACGTAAAGCCTTGATAAATGACTGTAATTCTTGTATCCAAACCATTTCTTGTGTTTGTGCGGGTATAGTCAGTTTAATTTGCATTTGTTCTTTTTCAACGCCCATTGTAGCTTTTAACTTAGTCGAAGAAAGTGCAGAAAACAGTTGCTCTACAGAAAATTTATTGGTGCCAATTTTACTTAAACTAACAATCAATGTCTGATCAACTTTAGTTATTTTCTCAACTAAAGCACGATCAGCGTTCATCTTCATTTCACCTATTGATAACAAATGAGCGACCTCATCAGGAAATTCTCCAAAACGATCTAATAGATCATCTTGTAATTCATCAAGACTATCTGTACTGTCCAATTCACGTACACGTTTATAAATTTCAATTTTTTGTCTTTCATCAGCAATATAATCAGCAGGAATATATGCATCGATTGCAAGATCGATTTCAGCTGCTGTTTTTTGCATTTGGGTATTTTTCCCTTGTTTTCTTGTCACCGCTTCTTCTAACATCTGCGTATACATATCAAAACCAACAGAGTTGATGAAGCCATGTTGCTGAGCACCTAAAAGATTTCCAGCTCCGCGAATAGATAAATCACGCATAGCGATTTTAAAACCTGAACCTAATTCAGTAAAATCTTTGATCGCTTGTAGCCGTTTTTCACTTACTTCATTTAATATCTTTTGTGGTTCATACATGAAATAAGCATAAGCCACTCGATTCGTTCGTCCCACGCGGCCTCTTAATTGATAAAGCGTGGAAAGTCCCATGTAATCTGCATTTTCGACAAACAAGGTGTTGGCATTAGGGATATCTACTCCTGTTTCGATAATCGTCGTAGTGATCAACACATCATATTGTCCGTTGATAAAATCAAACAGCGTATTTTCCAGTTGAATTTCTGTCATTTGACCATGAGCATAGCCAATTCTAGCATCCGGTACTAACTGTTGAATTTCATCAACTTTTCTTTCAATACTTTCAACCCGGTTATACAAATAAAAGACTTGACCACCCCGAGCGATTTCTCTTTGAACCGCTTCTCTGATAGCGCCTGGATTGGCTTCCATAACGTAAGTTTGAATAGGATAACGGTTTTCCGGCGGTGTTTCAATTACCGATAAATCTCGTACACCTAACATTGACATATGCAATGTCCTTGGGATAGGTGTTGCTGTCAAAGTTAGCACATCAACTTGTGCTCTTAGTTGTTTCAAACGTTCTTTATGCTTGACGCCAAAGCGCTGTTCTTCATCAATAACTAATAAGCCTAGGTCACTAAACTGAACATCCTTAGATAAAAGACGATGCGTCCCTACAACAATATCAACTTGTCCCGTATTTAATTGTCTAATCGTTTCGTCTTGTTGTTTTTTAGTGCGGAAGCGGCTTAATAATCCTACATTTACTGGAAAACCTGCAAAACGATCGATCATCGTCTCATAGTGTTGTTGGGCCAATATCGTCGTTGGCACTAAAATAGCAACTTGCTTACTTTCCTTAATGGCTTTAAATGCCGCCCGCAATGCAACTTCTGTCTTGCCAAAGCCAACATCACCCACTAGTAGACGATCCATTGATTTTTCTTTTTCCATATCTCGTTTGATTTCTTCGGCACTACGTAATTGGTCATCCGTCTCTGTATAAGCAAATGCGTCTTCAAACTCTTTCTGATAAGCATCATCTGGTGCAAAAGCGTAGCCTTTTTCGGCTTCTCTTTGTGCATATAACTGAATCAAATCATCAGCAATATCTTCAATTTGGTTCGAGACTTTTTGCTTGGTTTTTTCCCAAGAAGTTCCACCTAATTTATTAATTTTAGGCGACGTATTTTCTGAAGCAACATATTTTTGTATTAAGTTTAACTGAGACACAGGAATAAATAACTTATCATCATTTTGATATAAAATCGTCATGTAGTCTTGATGTATACCATCGACTTCTAAAGTTTCAATCCCCAAATATTTACCAATCCCATGATTGGCATGAACAACATAATCGCCAGGATTTAACTCATTGTAGCTTTTCAAGCGTTCAGCATTGGACAAAGTTTGCTTTTTCGCTCGTTTTTTCTTTACTTTTTGGAAGATCTCTTTTTCCGTTACTACTACAAGCTGGTCTTGCGGCAGTTCAAAACCGCTTTGCAAGCTCCCTTCTACGATTTGCGTACCTTGCAAAAGCAATTCATCTGGCTGTGTTTCCACTGCGTAAATTTCGTAGTCACGAAAATCTTGCGCTAGCTTTTGTGCACGTTGTTCATCGCTGACCAAAAACACAACTGTTTGATTTTGTTTTTCCCAACGATCCATTTCTGCTTTGAGAAGACCCATTTGACCAAAAAATTGTTGCATTGGTCGATATTGAAAGTTATGAATTGCTTCAAAACGGATATTTCCCATTCCTTTTTGAAATAAAGAGAAAAATGTCGCAGAAAACTTCGTTTGTTGAAAAATAGGTTGCAGCTTTTGTCCAAAGGTCTGTTCAGGGAAGACACGTAACTCCTCTATCTTTTGTGTTTGCCACTCGGCCTCTTCCTGCTCAATCTGGCGATTCGTTTCTAAAATACGTGCGTAATCATCAACAAAAAGAAGCGCATCATTTTGAAAATAAGATAAGATATTCGTTTGTTCTGGATACAAAATATCCGCATACATACCAGCAACTTCTCCAGGAACCCCTTGTTTCCAAGAAGCAATCAACTGACCAAAGTAATCATTTAAAAAGTCTTTATTCGTTTGCTCTGTAGTCACAGACAAACGCTTATCCAATAATTCCTGTAATTGTATACTCCCATTTTCCAAATCTTTTTTTGAAAAAATAAGTTCAGTCGTTGGCAAAATAGTAACTTCTTCTAAATTTTCTAAGGAGCGTTGCGTTGCCACGTCAAAATAACGAATCGAGTCAATTTCTACATCAAATAGTTCAATCCTTACAGGATGAGGTGTCGTCAAAGGATAAATATCTAAAATACTACCACGAATACTAAATTCACCCGGTTTTGCGATCATCGATTCTCGTTGATAGCCCATCAAAACGAGCTGTTGTGCTAATTGTTCCCAATTAATTTCTGACCCGATTTGCCAATGAAAACGATAACTTTCCCATAGCTCGGGTGTAGGCAGATACTTACGCAAGGCAGCCGCAGGTAATATGTAAACACCTGGCTTATTAGCCGCAAGTGCATTTAAGGTGGTCACTCGCTGCGCCCTTGCCTCCGGTGATGAAAATGCCATTTCAGCTGAAAGAACTTCATCTACCGGGAATATATATACATCTTCTGTTACTTGCATCAAATCTTCTGCTAGTTGGTTAGCATAGTAAAGGTTAGGTGAAGCGACGATGATTTGTTGCTTAAATTTGCGATAAGCACTAGCAACAGCTAGTGTTTTCGCCGAACTTGCCAGTCCGGTGAGCAATTGTCGCTGACGATGCTCTTTGATTGCTTGATGCCAATCTTTAATCAGCGGCATTTGAGTGACTAATTCAATTAAATCCATAAGTTCCCTTTACTCCTTTTATACCTAATTCTCGTTTAATTAAAGCGATTCATCGCCTGAGTGAAATTATTTGATTCGATAAAATAATCTATTGCTTCTTTAGCTTTATCAATACTTTCAGTCATGACCGCTTGTTGTTGTTTATTAAATGGCTGTAAAACATGGTTAACGACTGTAGTGTGCTCTTGTGGATGACCTATCCCTATTTTCAAACGGCCAAATTCATTAGAGCCTAAATGCGAAATAATGCTTTTTATCCCATTATGACCACCAGCGCTTCCTTTTTGTCGTAAACGAATTTTTCCTACCGTCAAGTCCAAATCATCATGAACTACCACAAGTTCTTCTTTATATATACCAAAATAGGTCATCAAAGGTCCTACAGCCCTTCCTGAATCATTCATATAGGTCTGCGGTTTAACGAGCAAGACCTTTTCCCCGTTCACAAAAAAATCAGCTACTTCTGCTTCAAAAGGATTTTTCTTAAAAGTAGCATCATGTGTTTTTGCTAAGCGTTCTACTGTCATAAAACCGACATTATGTTTTGTATTTTCGTATTTTTTCCCTGGATTTCCCAGTCCTACAATCATTTTCATTGACGAGACTCCATTACTAAAAGATTTTTAAGACAACAAAACGCTGGACAAATATTTCATTGTCCAGTTTCCGAATTATTGTCTAAATTATAACATAAACAAAGCCTTTTCGCTTAGAAACAAATTTCTTTGACATTTTTTTAACTATTTAACGTAACCGCTTAAGACACTTAGTACACAGCAAGATCAAACGATCTAAGATTAGTACAGGTTGGAAAAACTGTTACAATGTTTCTTAAATCACATGACAAAATCGTCGTGAAATGTTAGTATAAATACGTAGTTAAGATTTTTACAACAAAAATTTGGAAGGAATGATACACCTATGGTTGCACAAACAAACAAAAAAGGACACCAAAAAGTTATTCTCGTTGGAGATGGTGCTGTAGGTTCAAGTTATGCCTTTGCTCTAGTTACGCAAGATATTGCCCAAGAAGTTGGAATTGTCGATATTGATAGCAATAGAACTGAAGGAGATGCAATTGATTTATCAGACGCGCTTGCTTTTAACGCACCTAAAAAAATCTATTCAGCTTCTTATGAAGACGCTCATGACGCTGACCTAGTAGTTATTACAGCAGGTGCACCACAAAAATCTGGCGAAACACGTTTAGATCTAGTAAATAAAAATTTAAAAATCAATCATGACGTTGTGACTCAGATTGTTGATTCTGGTTTTGATGGCATCTTTTTAGTTGCTGCAAACCCTGTTGATATTTTAACTTATGCTACCTGGAAATTTTCTGGTTTTCCAAAAGAAAAAGTTTTAGGTACAGGTACTTCCTTAGACTCAGCACGTTTCCGTCAAGCATTAGCGGGCTTAATGGATGTTGATGCTAGAAACGTACACGCCTACATTTTAGGCGAACACGGTGACTCAGAATTTCCTGTTTGGTCTCACGCGAATGTAGCTGGCCTGCAAATTTATGAGTGGGTAAAAAACAATCCTGAAATTGATGAAGAAGCGATGGTTAATTTGTTCTTTAGTGTACGCGATGCTGCTTACACAATCATTGAGAAAAAAGGCGCTACTTTCTACGGTGTTGCCGCTGCATTAGCACGGATCACAAGAGCCATTTTAAATGATGAAAATGCTGTACTTCCGCTTTCTGTTCATATGGATGGTGAATATGGACTAAACAACCTATATATCGGTTCCCCTGCTGTTGTTAATAAAACAGGTGTTAAACAAATTATTGAAATTCCTTTAACAGATGGTGAAAAAGACCGTATGGCAGCCTCTGCTGAACAATTAAGCAATATTTTAAGCAAAGCATTTGAACAATTTGAGGAAAATTAATTTTCACTCTTTTAACAAACAAGTCACCTTATCGAGAACGGCTTTATTTTCAAGCCGTTCTCTTTTTGCTGTGAATCACTATGATTCAGCGACCAATGGGAGTTGAGAATAGATGATGAACAGTACTAGGGCGAGCGAAGGCGAGGCGTAGTATCCGTACTTTCCGAATCACTACGATTTAGCGACCAAAGGGAGTTAAGAGTAGATCCTTCAAGGGCTTAACGACTTGTCGTTTAGACCCTTGATGAGATCGTAGCGTAAGCGAAGTGATGAACAGTACTAGGGGAGCGTAAGCGAGGTGTAGTGTCCTTACTCTCCGAATCACTATGATTCAGCGACTAAAGGGAGCTGAGAGTAGATCCTTCAAGGGCTTAACGACTTGTCGTTTAGACCCTTGATGAGATCGTAGCGTAAGCGAAGTGATGAACAGTACTAGGG
>FLSG01585614.1_pt1 | contig 16219 bp, 18 predicted proteins | sample 1550511 | NCBI WGS metagenome assembly FLSG01 (sample SAMEA4031768, study PRJEB14383) | metagenome | biome: human; feature: oral; material: saliva | place: Philippines | collected 2014
AAAATATATGCCATTTCCTATATTTCTAGTTGTCGCAAGACCTTTCTGGATAGTATCTCTATAACCGTCTTTTTTATCGTAGAAACTCCTCATAGTACCCCCTATCCTGATCCTTAAATACATTAAATACTATTCTATCCATCGCACCAGGATGCTCTGTATTCCATTTTTGTACAGTTGCTGTTGCAATTTCTGCTGCTTTCCTATTTGGAAAATGAAAAACTCCTGTTGAAATGCAGCAAAAGGCTACGCTTCTTAGGTCATTTGCTTGACACATATTAAGTGTATTCTCATAACATAAAGAAAGCTCTTCTTCTTCCTTTGATGTAAGTCTAGAATCAACAATAGGACCTACTATATGTATTACTTTCTTTGCAGGAAGATTATATGCATCTGTCAGCATTGGAATTGCAGTAGGCTGCTCGTAATTTCTTCCATATATTTTTCTAAGCTCATTCATCTTACGATTACACTCATCCCTAAGCTGTACCCCTGCAAAGGTATGTATCTGGTTATCAATACAAGTATGCATAGGTATAAAGCAACCAAGCATCTGAGAGTTTGCCGCATTAACTATGGCATCTAATTTTAGCCTTGTTATATCCCCCTGCCATATTGAGATATTTTCCTTTATTATTTCAATATCAGATACTTCAACAATACCTTTTTTCTTAGCACACTCCTTGAGATACTCATCTTGAACTTTGATTATCGCTTCTGACATTTTTCCTGGCATACGAATATTCATCAAAGAGCGTAGTAAACGTACTTTTTCTTGCACATCACTTGGGATATTTATATCCTTGTAACTCTTCGAATCGCTCTTAAAAGCCTCTAGAAGATAGTTGAGCCTGTCATTTTGTTTATTAAATTCTCGCATATCCATACCCCATCATCAGTTCAAATGCAATATCTTACTATATCTATTCTTGTTCCTTTAACAGTTCCTGTAGTTCAGAACTTAAATCTGCAATTGTATATCTTTTCATTTCACTTTCCATTGCTTCCTGTATCGCTGCAAGCTTTCCATCAAGCAAATTATGTATATTTCTACCAACAGGACACTTTGGATTTGGTGATTCGTGAAATCTAAATAAATCAGCCTTGTTCTCTGGCTCGATAGCTGCATATACATCAAGGAAACTAATCTTATTTAACGGTCTTGTCAACTCGATTCCTCCAGTACCTCTTGCTACTTTTATTAGTCCAGCATTTTTTAGCTTTGCCAGAAGCCTTCGAACTATGACAGGATTTGTATTTATACTTCCTGCTAGAAAATCGCTTGTTACCTTGTATTCATCCTTAAAGGCATCCACACATGTAAAAATATGTAATGCAACTGTAAATTTACTAGAAATTTGCATATGCTTTCCTCCTTCTTGCTTAAATTATACCCTCTTTGATGTAACCTAAACAGTTACATTAATATTTTATATAAAAAAGAGCCATCCATAGAAAATCTAAAATTACGATTTCTAGGATGACCCTTAAGATCAAATTCTATCTGAATACCACTTGTCTTCGCCACCGAAGCCATAATACTTCTCATCAATAAGCCAATTATTATCACTTAATCTAAGAACAAACTTATGCCTCATCTCTGTGACATCTATATAATCTATAACCACAGTTGCAAGGGTTTCTCTTTTCATTGTGAACGTGGCATCAAAATCATCGCCTTTAGCATATGAGTAATTGCTTGGAACTCCACATGAACTAGCATACCCCTTTGAAATAAGTTTATTACTTACCCTACCCTCGATTAGATCAGTGTATCTATCATAGTATTCGTCCATCAAATCTTCCCATCTAGGGTGAACCTGGTGTTCAGGAATATTAAGTTCCTTCTTCTCTGCTTCTAAAGATTCATCTCTTTCGAAGATTTCTTCTTCAAGTAGTGTCAACTTCTTTAGTAAATCTAGAAGTGGCATAAGTATTTCCTCAGCCCTGTTCTCATATTTAGGTGATGTGTTAAGAAAAAGCCTCATATTTATCTCCTATTCGTATGAGTAATTTTAAGTCGTACTACAATAAGTATAATCGCTGCAAGTGACATAAACATCATAGATATATATATCATAGTATTTGCAATATCACCGGTATTTGGTGTTTTAGGCGGTGTCTTTGGTGTTGGCTTGTCATTTGTAGGTGGCACATTTGGTGGAGGTGGGATTACAGGCTCAAAGCTATTTGTAATCTCATATCCTTGTGCGCCATCTGTTATTTTCGTCTTATAACCAGCAATTACATCTTCCTTGATTGTATATTTAATTTCATCAAGCCCATTATACTTTGGAAGATTTGTAAAAGTATACTCCCAGTTATCTGTAGCTTTCACATAGACATCTGTAAGTTCTACACCATCTGCAAATAGTCTCACATGTATCTGGTTTGGACGACTTGAAAGCGAGTTTTCATCGTTTACCCAATTCTTCTTAACCGGTATTGATACCTTTTCTTGAACAAGTTTATTTGTAATTGTCAAAGTAGCTTGGTTTTCAACAGTTGCTTGATTAGCCTCGGTGCTGGTTGATGTAACTTCGTAGCTCTTACCATTATATACGGTAATATTGTTTTCGTCTTGGTTGGCTTCCTTAATCGTGTATACGATAGCAGTCTTAGTTACTGTTCCATCGTTATGTTGCTCAACATTATACTTACGTAGATGCGTAAAAGTTGCCTTCCAATTATTTGCTGCTGTAATTTTTAAGGTCTTCTCTGTATTTACTCCATCAGCAAAAAGCTTAACAGTAATTTCGTTAACTTCTGGTGCATTAATCGCGTTACCATCAGAATCTAACCATTTCTTTGTTGCTTCAATTGACATTGTATCGATAAGTTGATTTGAAACCTTATCAGTCTCACGTAATCTTGTCTCGTTATTATATATGACACTAAGAGTATTATGTGCAAATGTTTCCGAAAGCATTGGATTATATTCAGGACTCTTCATAGTTAAATATGCGGAAAGGACCTTATATGGCTCTAGAATTGTTCCATTCTTACCTACAATTTTGATAGCTTTAACCTTGGTGTAATCACCAGGGTTTTCCTTCCAAGCACTGCTATTAAGTTCATTAACATCATCTTTATTAGGATACTTGTCAGTGCGATAGTAAATATTATAATCTCCACTAACATCATTTGTTCCTATTTTAAGTTCAATAGGTCCCTGAAGAGTATTGCTAAAGCTAGAGCCTCTTCCATCACCAACATGAGGAAGAACATCATACATCAAAATTCTGTCCATAGGCGTATTGTAATAGTTACGAACGCTCATGCGATACTGGAATAGGCCACTATTTTCACCATCTCCTGAGAAATCGGTAGTTATGGTATTCTTTGTAAATGTTCTACTCAAAACAGCAGCTCCACCAGCAACACTTGGTTCAAGACTCCTAATATGTTTATCTGACTGAATGCTCTCTACATTGTTACCTAATACCTTAGCTACCGCCTTGAGAATTATCTCATCATTTATGCCATTTTTGTTAATATCTAAATCATCCTTTACAAAGTTATTCTCATTGTAAAGACCTGAAAACTCCTCTGGTGTTCCCTTAGTCCAATTGTCTGCATAAAAGTAAACAACATTATCATTATTGATTTCATCATTTTCAGCTTTGCTTGGTATTATGTTGTCATTGATGATTAGATTTGCAATATCAAACGACAAACTTTGATACTGATATACATATCCCGATGGTGCAACAATTTTAACAGCATCGCGTCCCGTGTCATTATAGTTTTTAATGAACTCTACCGACTGTGGTTGCATATTTGAAAGCACAGGTGTAACATTTGTTAGATTATCATAGGAAACGCCAGTAGGAAGAAGATCTATGAAAGTTGGATTTTTTAGATAGCGCGCACTTGATAAAGTATCTAATCTGAAACCAACTCTAGCTGTGAAGCGTTCATTTGGCATTCCCACTCTTTGATAGCGTGATTCCTTTGATAGCCAAACCTTTTCACTAAATGGTGTATAGAAAGTATTCCAATCACCTGATAGCTTAAGCGGGTCTTTACTTCCATCTTCATTAACTCTGTTAACATTTGCTTTAATCACATTTGTTAGAGGGTCTGCATTATACTTTTCTCTAAATGGATCTATAAACATCATCTTGATACTAAACTCTATGTTCTTTGTTGGATCAAGAGTTAGATCCCTAAAGTAGATTCCAATCTTCTTATACTTAGGGTCTATAGCGACTGCGTCATCTGCGTTCATAGTTCCCTGATTTATATTATCTAAGTATTCCTGAAGCTTAGCCTTTCCCTCTGAATTAATGTCAGCCTTATATAGCCAGCTCGCACCATTATTTTGCAGTGCAAGCACATCGTAAGTTCCGTCTACTTTATATCCTCTTAGCTCAATTTTTGACATATTTAGGGGAACTCTAGATCCGACTCCCACAAGGTTTCCATTTAAACCTGTCATAAAGAGTCTATTACCTGTATTTGCTACATCCTCTATGATTTCAATATCTGTCATTGGTTTATCAAGCTTATTTACGAGCTTGATAGCATATTCTATTTCCTTAACTGCGAGACTGTTCTTATCAAATTGAATTGTTCTAGGACCCTTCTTACCTAGCATACCATCTCCAGTATACTCATCACCAGCTAGACGGAAATTCTTGGTGTTGCTTCCGAAGTTATGTTCATTTCCTGGTACCTGTCCTATTGTATCTTCCGCTACGCTTGGATTATATGGAATTCCCTGAAGGCTTGCTGTATTACTGAAGTTTACACGATTTGTACCATTCATATATTTTGCACCTGGGAATGATAACTTCAAAATCGAGTGACTTGGCAGATTATCTCTGATATAGTCCCTTATATCCCTTACACCTGCTGGCAAATCAAATTTGAGTGTAACAGATTTTCCATCTGCGCTTAGTGTCCAATTAGGATTCTTCACCTGATCAAAATGAGCAGTCAAAGTATTACCCGCTTCATCCTTATATGTTGGCAAAGTATCTGTAATAACAATTGAGCGATACGCTCTTGAAGACTGATATAGATTGAAATTAAAAATTACATCTGATGTTTTATCTGTTGATAGAGATTTTGGATCAGTATTACTGCTAACCCCACCATAAACAAGCTGGTCATTAGTTTCTTCACCAGCAACTTGCTTCATAAGCCAAGGCTTGTCATAAATTACACCATATATATTATCATTTAATGTTGCAAGCGTGTTTCCGTTCGTATCGTATACGCGAACAACTGGATTCAACTTGAAATCCTTAGGTGTAGTTTTATCAGCAAAACTCATTACATAAGGTAGTTCTAGCTTAACTGTTGTATCAACTTTGTTTAGATAAATACGTTTAATCGTCTTTCCGTCTGGAGTAACGATTGTCTGCTCAGACTTTATAATAGGTTGTGTATTTGCTGCAGGTGTAGAAAAATTATCTAAATATGTTCCTGCTTCGATATTTGTACTATCATTTTGGTTCTTAGAAGTCTGTTTTGTAGGTACTTCGATTTCAAGATATAGGCCATCAACTGGCTTGGTCAGCCCTGTTGCATCGATTTCTATACCTGTAGTAATATTTGCCTCTGTCTTTACCTCTGTCTGAGATGTAGGCTTTAAATTGATTTTTAGCATGCCACTTGCACCGAAGTCAATATTTGAATTCATTGAACTTATTGCTGCCATACCACTTTGGCTACCCGATTCGGCATATGCAGGAATAATATTAGCCATTGCACTGGTAAAAACCATAACAGCTGCAAATGACATAGCTATTAGTTTCTTAAATCTCATGTTGTTATCCCCTATCTATTTAAATTCTCCCCCAAATGTGAACTATACAGATAAATCATGATATCGTATATAGAATCACAAGCTTGTATCCATCAGTACAATTCTGTAATTTTGAATACATTATTCTTTAAATTAATAGTATAACAATCATACACAAATTGCAATACTATCCAATTTTAAGAATAGTCCTTTTCTTGCAAATCAGAGCGTTTATTTTGTGATTTGCATCTCGTAATTAGTATCCAGCACCTGTTATATCCGGTACTTATTCATAACCTCAAGCGGAATATGGCAGTAACTATAATCCTTCGGATAGAGCTCTAATCTGTCCTGATGCTCATCAGCACTCCTTACATAATTAGTCAAAGGCTTAACCTCAACAGCTATCCTGTCGCAGTCATCTCTAGAGGCAATAAAATTTCTAGCTTCCTCAAGATGCTTATCCAAAATACTATAAATCCCTGTCCTATACTTTGGTCCCTCATCTACACCCTGTTTATTAATGCTATATGGATCAATAATCTCAAATAAATATTGCATCAGAGCGTCTACACTGCAAACCTCCTCATCAAAATCCACTCTTACGCACTCAGCATATCCATCGTATTCACCATCTAAAGAGTTTGTACAACCATTTGCCCTTCCGGCCTCTGTGTTCAAAACACCTGGTATACTTTTAAAAAAATGCTGTACGCCCCAAAGGCATCCACCAGCTATATATATTCTTTCCATGATAATATTATATCAAAAAGAGATAATTAATAAAGGAAATGCTTATATTTATATAAAGTAAGTCGATGTTTGGACATCAATAATTTGTGCTATAATATAAAATGTTTCATGTAACTATTTAATAAAGGAGATTTAATTGGAAAGAAAACCATTTGACAAGAAAAAAATCCTCTTTTTGCTTTTTCCAATCGCACTTTGGATAGCAAATGAGTATCTAACTAATATATTTTATATAATCCCTAAAATGCTATTAACTTACCTTCCACTTAGTGATGACTTTATAAATAGAAGCGCAAGCTTTATTGACGCTAGCATTTCAATATCACTAATTATAGTTTATCTAATACTCTACAAGCTTATGTTTAGAGAAAAGCTTGAACCAGAGGTACGGCTATCAAAGCCACAATCGACCTTATTCACCATTATTATATCATTTGGTGTTGGTGGAGTTTCAACAATTTGGCTGGAATTATTTGAGTATATATCTAGACATTTCCAATCGTTAAACGATCAAGTACAAAACTTCTCAACTCTCTACGATGATATGGAGCAAAGTCCATATATATGGACACTTCTAGCAATTGCCATTGTAGGACCTATTGTTGAAGAGATAATGTTTAGAGGGCTTATATATAGAAGTTTAGAAATGGCTATTGAAACACCTTGGATTCCAATCGTGATATCAGGCGTGATGTTCGGTGCATGGCATGGTAGTTTCATTCAAGGGGTTTACACCGCAATTCTAGGAATTATACTCGCCTACTACTACAAGAAGACAAGGTCGCTATTCCTGGTAATAATGGTACACATAATTAACAACTTCCTAAGCACCTTGCCTCCAGCATGGGATACTGACTTTAGCTATTCGCTAATCCTAGGAATTTCATACCTATGCATGGGACCAATGATTGCAATATTTGTATATATACATCGTAAAAGTAAAAAACAAGTAGAAAACACCGCTATATAACGGTGTTTTCTTATACATCAAATTCAATTACTTGTCTGTCAGTATCTACAGTTGCTTTAACTCCGAAAGGAATGATTGCTCTTGGTGTCGCATGCCCTATATTGATATTGAATACAATTGGCAGATTCGGATCATCAATTACCTCAATAAGAATCTGTTTATATTCCTCAGCATATAAATTGTCTATAGGCTTACCTACAATAACGCCACTGAGCACATCAAATATTCCACTTTTTTTGAGTGCTTTAACCATCTTTCTATATTCATCTGGAGCTGTTGCCCCTTCAGCTGTCTCAATAAGAAGTATCTTATCTTTCCAATCATCAAGTTTTGGAAACAACTGATACTTTTGACACATTTCTACTGAATCACTGTGATAACTTGAATCAAAGATATCGTATATGCTTTCGATACAGCCTCCCAATATCTTGCCACTAAAAACTGAATTTCCCTGTAGGAGCATAAACCCTTTATCATCATGCATGAGTCTTTTGGTTCCTATAGCATCTACACTATAATCATTACGCTCTTCATACCATACATCACTTGGCTCTATTTTTTCTATTTTACCTGTGCTTATCAGCTCTAAAAAATATTTTTCCGTATATGGTAACATATCCGTATCAAGCTCACATAAGTCTGCAAAGAACGACTGTCCATAAAATGTTTTTATACCTAGTTTATGAAGCATCAAGTGATTCATTGTAGTATCTGAGAATCCCAAAAAAATCTTTTGCTTAACTGCTTCTTTTAATTCATCGTTATCAAACAAATATGGTAACAGGCGGTATGTATCATCTCCACCTATTGCGCATAAAATCATATCTATTGAATCGTCTTTGAATGCATTTATAAGGTCCTCAGCCCTTTTTTCAGGATGCTCGCTTATATATGATAGCCCCTTACGCGAATGCTCCATGAACTTTACATTAAGTCCAAACTTTTTTAGACGTTCAATTCCTATTTTGACTTCATGTTGCACAGAATCTTCGCCTATAATCCCACTGGATAAGCTGACTATACCGACAGTTTTTACATGGTTATTATTTAAATTCATTTTTTAGTGCTCTTTCTGTTAAGTAAATAATTATAAAATAGCTTATAAGTTGCGCTACCGTAATTCCAAGACCTACCCACCCTATTACATTAATATCCTTTGTTATACATAGCGGCATGATTACAATCGCTAAAATTACAGTAGGAAAAAACATCTTTAAAGAAATACTAGAGCAAGCTCTTTGAGCAAATTCCCAAGTCTTCTGATTTCTCATAGAGCGCGAGGTTCTATAACCCATCCAGCTATTACGCGATTTAATTCTCGGACAAATATACCAAATCATAATTAATGATAGGGGTATTAGCAATGTCATTATAAACATAAATATCCAAAAGCCCATATTTAATCCCATGTGAATTCTCCCAAATTAACTATGTAAATCTAAGAATCCAGCAACTGTTGTTTCGAACAGTTCATCGGAGAAATTAAGTCTCATCATACTTGTGCCCTGAACTGCAAAATATGCTGTAACCTTGTCTGTGACAACCTTAAGCAATGCCTCTAAGCCATGATCCTCTATATCAAATAGATAACCAAACTGAACTGTTGTGTATGCTAGATCTATATAGTCACTTCCTTCTTCAAGTAGGCTTAATGCAGTATTTGCAATGTTTTCCTTTAGCTCCTTGTTATTTATCTCATTTGATTCTTTAGCTTTCAAAATCTTACCTCACAAAAAATCAGTTATTCAAATACAATTAAAGCTACCGCTGCAGCCGAAATAACTACCCCTATTACAAATTCAATTAAACCAATCTGGCTAGCATAACTTTCAGTCTTACGTCCCGCTCTATAATCAGCCTCAAATCCATTGACGAGATCATACTTCTTCTTAAAGTGAATCAAGTAGCCAAACAAGGTAAATGTCAATCCTAACGAAACTGCGATTACTTTCAATATTAACATAATACACCTCTCTTAAGACATAAGCGATATTTAATTTTGATAATATAATTATATAACTATTTCAAAAGTTTGCAAGATTTATCCAATAAATAAATGACTCTCTGATACACCGTTTTCCTATTATAATTTATTAAATTCACTACAAAAAAGCTCTCTTCTTGACTTTTATTTTTAACTACAATACACTTATTACGTTCGGATTATATTGAAATTTGAGGAGAAAATCATGACTTCAATTACTCATAAACGTGTCGAATATACTGAGTTATTTTATGACCTAGTTTTTGTATACGCTATTTCTAAAGCAACAGCATTAATACATCATTTAGATAACGGTATGGTGACATTTGAATCCATGCTCACATTTATATTCACACTCATTATTCTAGTCAACAACTGGATGATTCAAACGGGATTTACAAATCGACACGGAAAGAATTCCCTGCTTAATATGTTTGTAAGCTTTTTAAATATGGGAATACTACTTTTCATTTCTAATCTGATTACACAGGAGTGGGAGCTTGTCTTTCATAAGTTCTGCTTAGCGCTTGGTACACTGAGCTTAACTTTGTTCGTCCAATATTTGATTGAATATATGAAAAAATGCACTTCATGCGGATCATTAAGAACAATACGCGGATTACTATGGTTAATAGGTCTTAGAGTAATCGCTGTCTATACAGCATCTTTCCTACCTCTTAAGTTTGGCGTTCCCGTTTTCTTGGCAGGTTTTTTAACCACATTTGCTATGCCAATATTTATGGCAATGAGAGGAGAAAAATTCATATCAAATCTACCTCATTTGATAGAAAGACTATCACTTCTTGTTATTATTACCTTTGGAGAGATGGTTATGGGACTTGCCCAGTTCTTTACTGCTGAAATTTTCTCAATTAACTCAGTGCTTCTCTTTATTATTATGGCGTCACTATTTCTCTTCTATTTTGGCGAATTCGACCATGCCATTGACGAAGCAACTGATGCAAATATATCATTCCTAATATATAGCCATATACCTATCATTGTAGGACTGATTGTAATAACTGTGTCTATGAGTTTTCTTATTTCGCCAAGTGTAAACCACCTCTTTGCAACATCCTTCTTCTATTTTGGAATAGCTATTTTTCATGGAGCTACACTTGCAAACAGCATATACAATATGGATGATTTCAAGTTTCCTAAATGTTACTATGTACTTCAAATAGCGCTATACCTTTGCGGTCTTCTTCTAAGTCTATTGCTATCAAAAAATCCTGATGCAGTCATTTTGATTACCAGTATCATGAGCACATGCCAGACTGGAGCATTCGTTCTGTATTATCTAAAGAAAAGACCTGATTACGATGTATTTTGATATATCAAAACGAAGCATGCACATCAAAAATCCTGCCAGAATTGGCAGGATTTTATTCTTATATATTGGATTATGTATCTTTAAAATTATCTTAGCCTATCTAGTCTGCATCAACCCAAAGGTGATATTTACCGCAATGAAGGCACTTAAACAGGTAGCCACACATAGGTCCATCTTTGACAAGGTATTCCCCTATATCCTCAAATGCTCCCCTCTGAACATACTCTTCAATTACCTCATCAGCTATATCCATAGCTTTGAGCTCACGAGTTCCAACTGTTCCCATATATGCGCAGTAGTCATCACAGCATGAAAGCCAGTACTCACCCTGCCAGCTCATGTAACCAGGCGTACGATGGAAAAGTTCGTCATTTTTTTCCATATCGAGTTCGCCATGCCACTCAGCATTTTGTACAAATTCTGCATCAAACTTCCTTGCTGCTTCTCCATTTGATATGCATGTTGGACAGATATACTCCACATCCTCAGAGCAATACGGAAATGATGAATAGTAGACCTTACTTTTATTTCCACAACAAGGACAAATCTTTTCCTCTCCCTCTTCAAACGAACCAGTCTCAAGTGGATCTGGATGGTACTTAAAAAACGGAAGATCCTTAAGGCGCTCCTTTCTTGCACTCCTCTCAGCATCAGTCAAAGGCCTAGGTAATGCAAATCTATCTCCATGACTTTGTGATAGATTCTGTAGATTTGTTAACTTCTTAATTTGTTTTCTGTCATTCTTATCGCAGATATTTACGAAAAGCTTAAATGCACTTTCCATCAAACTGAGCTTCTGATATACATCAACAAGCACTTCCTTTGCGTCCTTCTCGTCTATCAAAGCTAGCCTATCGGCAAACTGATAAAGTGCTAATACGCTATCCTTATCTTCATCTTGCTCCGTAAAATTTTTCTTAAGTTCTATGTATTCCTTTAGATATTTGTTCATGCTTTTAAATTCCTCACCCTAATAGATTACGCTATCTTTCTAACGACTCAAGTAGTGCCTTACAACCTTGCTCTATCTCATTATATGCTGTATCAAAATCATTGCTATACCAAGGATCTGAAATACTTCTTGCATCCCCCGTATATTCTAGCAAGAGATGTGTCTTGTGCTTAGCCTCATTTCCAAACACTTTTTCCATATTCTTTAGATTACGCGTGTCCATAGCTATTAGAAGGTCATACTTTGATGCATCCTCCTTTGTTATCTGACGAGCTCTCTTTCCATCACATGAAATTCCATGTTCTTTTAATTTTTCTCGTGCTGGCGGATACACTGGATTACCAACTCCATTCCAGATTTCTTCTGTGCTAGTTGCGGCAGAATCGACTACAAACTCGCTTGAACGACCTTGTTCTGCAAGCATTTTCTTAAATATGAACTCTGCCATTGGTGAGCGGCAAATATTACCGTGGCAGATGAATAGGATTTTAGTCATAATTATCTCCTTATGCGTCATGCAAAAGTATCTAGTTCTTATTATAGATCAATATTTCTATATCTAGCAGTAGTATACCCAGTTATACTAATAAGCGGAATGTTCCATTCGCCTGGCGTATTAACTGTACATTCAATCATATCTCCATCGTCGTTTTTTGCTGAAAACGCATATCTGCCCATTTCTTCATTCCCTGTTATTCTTTCTAGCTTAGGTACATAGCTATCACCAAAATATGACATAAACAATTTCCAGATTTCCATTGCAATATCATCTGTCAGTGCTACTTTTGATATATACCCTATTCCGACCTTGCATCGTTTCTTCTTACCCTTTTCATCAGCCGTGCATACTTTTGTTGACCCCTTATTAAATGTCCATTCTGCATCTTGTAATTCTTTGTACTTTGATACAATCAAATCCTTAAAATCTGTTATTATTTCTGTGATATATTTACTTGCAGATTCAAATGTTACTAGTTCATGCATATTAATCTCCTGACTATATGTCTTATTATATATAACAGTTCACCTTTTAAATTATATGTTAAATTCACTAATGAACCAACTATTTTTTAACTATATATACAACCTCAGTCTTTACTCTAAGTTCTAACAATCTTTACTTTTGGCTCCATTTTTGATATAATAAGTAAAGAAATTGAGTTGAGGTCATATTATGTATAATTACAATGGTTTACTAAAATTATTAAAACAAAATAAGCTATGTAAATCCGATTTAACGAAATTGCTTCATATTTCATCAAGAACTATTGCGAAGATTTCGAGAGGCGAAAAGCTTTCTTCCTCTGTTATACGGAAATTATGTGATTTCTTTCATTGCTCTGAAGAGGATCTTTACACAATTATTTGTGACAATCCCCTTCTCAGACAGCTAAGAGAAGAAAAGGATTATAAGATATCCGGTGGTCTATATCATGAACTTCAAATACGTATGACCTATAATTCCAATCATATGGAGGGCAGCGCTTTAAGCGAAGACCAAACAAGGCGCATATTCGAAACCAACACTATAGACAGTGAAGGAAGCCTATCTGTAGATGATATAATCGAGACAATTAACCATTTCAGAGCCATTGACTACTGCATTGATATCGCAGATGAACCTTTGACAGAGTCAAACATCAAACACCTTCACTATATATTAAAAAGTAGAACAAAAGATGAAACACTGTCTTGGTTTAATGTTGGAGATTATAAAGCTCGTCCAAACATTGTAGGTGGTATGGAAACATCAGAACCAAAAGATGTGGCAACTAATATGCAAAATCTACTTTTTTCTTATACCGAGAAAAAGCACATCAGTTTTGAAGACATCGTAGAATTTCATTTCCAATTTGAACGTATACATCCATTTCAGGACGGAAATGGTCGAGTTGGCAGACTAATTGCGTTCAAAGAGTGCCTTAAGCATAAGTTAGTCCCTTTTATCATTGAGGAAAAAAAGAAGTCCTTTTATTATCGTGGATTAAGTGAATATCTAAATGAGCCTGGCTATTTAATTGATACTTGTTATGATGGACAAGAGACCATGATGAAATTACTTGAATACTTTAAAGTAGAGTTGTCTACTGAATAAGTAGTAAGGAAATTATCTTTTGTGCCTACAATTTATAAACCTTATATTTACTTAAACCAGTGGAAAGCTCACGACAAATTCGCTGCCATTGCCTTCCTCAGATATTATATCCAGCTCAGCTCTATGTATATCTGCTATATCCTTTACAAATGAAAGACCAAGTCCTGCACCACTATTAAGCTCCTTGTTTCTTGAGCTTTCTGCTTGATAAAATCTATCCCAAATATTTGCAAGATGCTCCTTTGATATACCTATTCCATCATCTGAAACCTTTAGGACTGCTCTATCCCCGTGTTTTTTAAGGGTGATTAAGATTTTGGTATTTGTGAACTTTTGTGCATTACTTAAAAGATTATCAAGCATTCTAAATAGTAGAATCCTTTCTCCTCTAATATTCAAATTAGGCTCGATAGCCACCTCGTACTTGATTTTTGATTTCCCAAAGCTTCTATCCTGTCCTGAACAAAACTCTGATACCAGTTCTGAAAGTGAAAGAGTTTCAAGTTCTGTCCAGCTTAGGTGCTGAGTCTTTGAAAGCTCAAGAATATGTTCAATTAGATTTCTCATTATCTTTGCCTGGCGATTTATTACGGATAGAGATTCTTTCGATTCTTCTAGGCTGTTTGCATATTTTTCGCCGAATTCACTCTCTGATAGGATTACTGTTAGTGGAGTTCTGAGCTCGTGTGATACATTTTGATTGAACTGCTTTTCCTTCTCAAAATTGGCTTGTACAGATGAAATCATCTTGTTAAATACATTTATAAGTCTTGTCGTTTCACTATATGTCTTAGTATAGTTTGTCGACACTCGCTTGCTATAATCCTCACTTTTTACTATTTCCTCTGCCATATTTGTAACATTTTGGATTGATAAATAGCCACTGTTCAGTATTTTTTTGCCTCCGATAGACATAATTGCAATAGTAAGCGGAGCAATTACTGCAAGTGAAAGAAGGAAAAATACAAGTTCATTCGTTAGACCAGAAGCTGAGCGGATTCCTCGAACCCACTTTTGGGCTTCCTCATTATATACATCAAAATAGTAATATTTGCGTCCAGATGAGCTATATTTTGATAATTTACCAGATTCAAGGGTTGCATTTTCATCAAAGCCTTTAGGCAAGGTTCCTCTTTCAAGCCTCTTATCTTTGCTATATACAGCAAAGTAAATTCCATCGTCAAAAGACTCAAAATCATCGAGTTCTGTCGACATCTCCATCGTCTTAGTCTCTAACTTTACCTTAGAAATATGACCAAACCAAGAGCCTGATAATGCAAGTGAAGATCCGAACATGAAGAGAAATAAGAGCACGGCAAATATTATATACCAAAGATTTCCTTTGGAGATTATAGATACTGATTTCTCAACTTTACTTGCTTTTGAAAACATATCCCATCCCCCTCTTTGTATGTATAATCGATGGATCATTAAGCTTCTTTCTGATATTCTTGACGAGTACATCAATGATATTTGACTCGCCCATGTAATCAAAGCCCCAAAGATGCTCCCTTATCTGCTCTCTACTTAATATTACATTAGGGTGTCTTACAAGGCACTCAAGGAGCTCGTACTCCTTTGATGTAAGGTCGACTAAATTCTCGTTCTTTGTTAGTGTTTTTTTAACAAAATCAAGACTATAATCACCGAATTGAGCAGTGCTTGTGAGATTATCTCTATTGTTTCGTCTAAGCATAACCCTAATTCTAGCTAAAAGCTCTTCAAATTCAAATGGTTTCACAATATAGTCATCTGCTCCTGCATCAAGGCCTGTAACCTTATCATCTAAACTATCCTTTGCTGTAAGCATCAAAACTGGAGTCTTAATTTGATGATTTCTAAGGTATCTCAACACACCAAGGCCGTCAAGCTTTGGCATCATTATATCCGATATTATGACATCATAAGTAGAGACTCTGATGTAATCAAGGGCCTCTTCTCCATCAAAGGCTGAATCTACGCTATACTGCTGAGACATTAATAGCTTAGTAATGCTTCTATTTAGATCCTTTTCATCTTCAATAATTAAGACTTTCATTTTCTTCTCCCAATGTGATTATATATATATTATACCATTTTATAGCAAAATCTCGGCTAGAAATTCTAACCGAGATTTTTATAATTAGTCATTTGCCGAATCTTTTTCTTGCTCAACGATTGCACCCGTATTTGCATCAATCCTAAGCTCGATTTCCGTGGTTCCCTCAACTAGAGTTACATCGTAAACCAGTGTTCCATTTTCTGCATCCAGTTCTATACTCTTCAATGTTGCATTTGGATATTTTTCCTTAACTAGCGTTTCTGCTTTTTCTAGATCAATCTGTGGATTTGCATTTGCAAGCGTCTGGCTATCATCGTCTGCATCTACTGTTTCAGT
>FLSG01003378.1_pt2 | contig 16099 bp, 10 predicted proteins | sample 1550511 | NCBI WGS metagenome assembly FLSG01 (sample SAMEA4031768, study PRJEB14383) | metagenome | biome: human; feature: oral; material: saliva | place: Philippines | collected 2014
GCAAATAGCGCAACTCCCATTACGATTGCAATAGGCACAAGCTTAGCTACCATAGAAAGGCTCTGAACAATCGCTGCAATCTTTACTCCAATTAGGTTATAGAAAGTTGTACCGATGATCAAAACGATGGCTGCTACCTTGATTCCGAAGTCACTTATATCAATGAATGATCTCATAACATTCATCAAGGCGATTGCAACTGCCGCTATGGAACCTGGGCCTCCAAGCAGCCAATCTGTAAAGCCTGCCATAAATCCCACAACAGGGTGAAAGGCCTCATTTAGGTAGACAACTCTTCCGCCAGCTTTAGGCATTGCAGTTCCAAGTTCTGCGTAGCAAAGACCTGCGACGAGTGAAATAATACCTGCAAGTAGCCAGCAAATCAGTGCTAGTCCACTATTCATTCCCGTTCTCTGAAGAACGTATGACCCTAGATAGAATATTCCAGAGCCGATCATGATTCCGCCAATAATACTGATTCCACCAAATACGCCAATTTCTCTTTTGAACTCGGTTTTCTCAGATGTCAGCGAAGATAATTTCTTATCATCATGCATAAAAATTCCTCCTTAATATGTGTCATTATAAAGTTAAAAGTGCCTTAGATAACCAAAGCACTTTAACTTACTTTCCGTGAGTATATACCAATTTTTAAGCTATGTCAAACAATAGTCAAGCACGAAAATTATGATTCTTTTGTTCAATAAAAAAGTATTAATTAAAATTTTTAATTATATTTATGCATTGTGCCATTTAATTTTGTATATCCTTGCTTCGACCTAAACCGATATAATCTTGCTCGCCTTTATCAGCTCTTTGATTACCTCGTTTTCGCTTTCCCAAAGCCTTCTGGTTTCATCGTAAAACTCTAACTTGCCCTCGCTCAAAACCATGGTTTTTTCGGCCATCATGCCTATTGCGTTCAAATCGTGCGATATGAAGATAAGCGTCATGCCGTTCTTATCTACCATTTTCTTTAAAGTCTTCATAACCTCAAGCTGAACTGGTATATCTAGCGCTGATATTATCTCATCAGCAATCAGAACCTTAGGCTCTGTTAGCATCGCTCTGCAAATAGCCATTCTCTGTAGCTGTCCTCCCGAAAGCTGCTCTGGATAGCGCTTCAGCAAATCAGGATCAAGCTCACACTGAAGGAGAAGCTCTTCAATTTTTTCTTTAACTGTTTCTTTGATAGGCTTCGACGAACATGACTTATCAGTCGACTCCTTTGCACTTTCCCTAAATTCCTTCTCGTACCTTAAAGCGACTTCATTAAGTGACTTTTCAAGAGTCTGCCTTGGGTTAAAGGCTGCCTTTGAGTTTTGAAAAACCATCTGTATGGGAAACCTTGCCGTTTCTCTTCTTCCTTTTTTGATTACGGGCAGTGCTTCTTCTCTAAAAAGCACCTCGCCGCTATCTGCCTCCATGATTCCTACTAAAATCTTGGACAGCGTTGATTTTCCGCTTCCTGATGCACCTGCTATACCTAGTGTTTCTCCCTCATTTAGGCTAAAGCTAATATTGTCTAGAACCTTGTGCTTATCAAAGCTCTTATCTATGTTTCTTGCTTCGATTATCTTCTTACCTTGCTTACTCATTGCCTTTATATTCTCCTCGTGATACGAGTTCTTTTGACGCCTCAAGCAGCCTCAGACCTTCATCGCTTTTAGGCGATGCAAAGAAGTTTTCAACGCTTTCAAGCTCCACAAGCTCACCCTTGCTCACTATAGCTATATTGTCGCACAGCTTCTTAATCATGCCAGGACTGTGGCTTACATAGATCATCGTTAGGTCATGATTCTCAGCTAGTGTCTGCAAGATTTCCAAGGTATTCAGCTGATTTATTACATCAAGGGCAGACGAAGGCTCATCAGCTATCAAAAGCTTAGGATTCTTCACCATTGCCATTACAAAAACTGCTCTCTGCCTCATCCCTCCGGAAAACTCCGCAGGCAAAAGGTTAAGCTTTGATCTGTCACTTCCTAGACCAAGCTTTTTAAGCCATTCTATGGCAAGCTCCTCGCACTCACTACCTTTGATGCCCCTAGTAAACTCTATTTCCCTGCAAATTTGATCCAACACACCAACACAGGGATTCAGTGCGTTTATTGAATCCTGCGGGATGTAGCTTATGTACTTCTTGAGAACCTCCCTGCGCTCGGCTTCGTTAAGCTTGTTTAGGTCGTATTCACCTAAGACCTTGCACTCGCCGACTATTTCCCAATTTTCCCTAGGAAGGCTTCCTAGGATTCCCTTTATCAAAAGACTTTTACCGCCTCCCGAGCTTCCTGTAATTCCTAATTTACTGCCTAGACACATCTCAAAATTAATGTTTTCAAGTTTGTAATCCTTGCCTTGAACACCTGCATTTTTAGACCTTCTAAGAGCTCTTTGGCTCGCACTAGCCTTATGTATTATTCCAAAATTTTTAAGCGAAAGTATTTTTTCTTCCATCAAAATCTATCGTCCTTTTCTATACTCATGTAGCTCCTGCTAATATCTAAACCTCTTAAGATATCACTTATATTTCTTGTCCTTCCAATCGTCGAACATGTAGTACATAACTAGCGACAGCGATAAAATTCCAAGCGTCGGCCACAGTATCAAAACAGGCTTTTCAACTATGTAGAATCTGTACTGATAAAGCATGCTGCCCCAGTCTGGAGTCGTTATATCAGAGCCAAGCCCGATAAAGGTCAGGGATGCGTATGCGAGTATTATATTTCCGCCCTGACTTGCTAGAACTGCCATTATAGGCGGGAGGTTATTCCTCAAAATATGACTAAACAGTATTTTATGCGTAGGCGTTCCTAGAAGCTTTTCAGCTATTATGAACTCCTCATCGAGCATCTTTCTAGTCAGGTTCTCGCTTTGATAGGCAAAGGTTCCAATCCCGTATATTCCTAGCGCCATGCCCACGGCAAACGGTGAATTTCCAACCGTCATTATCACAATGAGTGCAACGATTAAAGAAGGAACTACCATGGATATATCGGAAAATAGCCTAACCAAAATCCTTATATTCCCACCAAAGTAGCCGCTGATTGTGCCTATTGTGCATCCGACTATAACAGAGGTAAGGCAGGCTGAAATGAGCACCGTTATCGTTCTGTTAAAGCCAACAACCATGAGAGCAAAAATGTCTCTACCAAGATCGTCAGTCCCAAGGAGGTGCGCGCTGCTCATCGGCAAAAACTTATTATCTATATTTACCATTTTGGGATTCTGCGTAGGCATTAGAGTACAAATAATTACGACTGCCATCAAGATGCTTCCACCTATTATGAACTTTTTCATGATGACACCTCCCTCTTCAGAATCTTACCCATGATAAACTCAAAGACTATATTCACCAAAAACATCCATAAAACAAGAATCATTATGTAGTTTTGAACCATTGGATAGTCTCTTCTCGATATACTATCTATCAAAAATGTGCTGAGTCCAGGCAGTGCCATAGCGTATTCGACCACCGTAGCCCCGCCAATTACTGATGAAAATTTAGATATAGCAACGGAGAACAGTCCGTACAAAGCTGGCCTGCTTCCATATTTCAGCAAAGCCTTTTTGCTTTCATAGCCCCTTAATGTGTAATATTGCATAAACATGCTTTCCGCGGTTTCCTTGAAGTGAACCCTGACAGCTCTTGACATAGGTCCAACCATTGGAAATGCAACAAAAGCCACAGCAAGAATAATGGCCGCAGGCGTGACATTAGTGAAGAACTTCATCACCTGAAACTTTACGCCAAGGAAATATATGGTGAGCAAAATAATCAAAAATACCGGCATTGTCTGGCTCATCAAAGTAAGCGCTCGCGATATATAGTTATACACTCCCTTATCATTTAATGAAGCCTTGTAACCAAGTCCAAAGCTAAGCAACATGGCAAGGAAAATTCCACCTATTCCAATGCCAAATGACAAAGGCAGTCTAGAAAGAATCTCAGGCTTAAGCGAGCTCTGAGTCAAGTAGGATTTACCCCATTCGCCTGACAAAAAGTCCTTCATCCAGCTAAAATACTGCTTTAACAAAGGCTCATCAAAATGATAGAGCTTCTCTATCGCCTTGACATTTTCCTCGGTCTTTGGAAGTCCCAAATTCGTCAATGTGATATCTACGGGTGATCCGGGCGTTATTCGCACAATAGCAAAAGCCACTATGCTAGTTGCGAAGAACACAAGAATCCACTTCAAAATTAGCTTTACATATTTGTTCATATGTTTCATGTCATCCTTTAAATAAGGGGATGTCACACAAAATGTACACATCCCCTTGCTTTCTTATTTAACCTTTAGAGTTGAGTTTACAATGTAGTAATCTCCGTTCCAAAGCTTATAATCCTTTAGCTTATCAGATACAGCTGCGTGCCACTTAGGATCCATTGTCATCAAAACAGGTCTATCCTTTAGAATCTGCTCCTGCGCCTGTATTGCAAGCTTATCAATGTCCTCAGAATTGGTTGCGACACCCATTTGATCGAGAATGCCATCCGTTACGCTTGAGCTATATGACATGAAGTTGTTAGGTCCACCTGTTCTGAAGAACTGATTCAAGAAGTATACTGGGCTTCCTGCTGGGGACGGATGCTGTGCATATACCAGGATGTCAAAGTCTCTAGCCTTTGTAACCTTTGATATATCATCTACAACCTCTACTGTTACCTTGATTCCAAGCTTTTCTAGCTCTGAAGCAATTGTCTGGCTGACCTTTGGAAGATCTGCCTTTGAGCTATATGTCTTGATAGAAAGGGCTAGCTCCTTGCCATCCTTTGTTCTGTACTTCTGTCCGTTTTCGAGCTTCCATCCAGAGTTATCTAGAAGAGCCTTTGCTTCGTTTATATTATATGTAGCTGCTATCTTTGCATCAAAGCTATTATATCCAGCAAAAAGTCCTGTTGGAATTGTTCCGCCATCTAGAGTCTTTTTGATAGCCTCTCTATCGATACCCTTGTCGATAGCTTCTCTTACAGCTGGATCTTTAAGAATATCATTTTCTAGATTTAGGAATGTATAGTACTGATATGCAGCATCAAAGTCTATTACATTCTTCTTTTTGTCCTTTAGTTCCTTAGCAATATCACCTGTGAGTCCGAATGCTAGATCAACCTCTCCTGACTCGTATGCTAGCTTAAGTGCATTGATGTCCTTGAAAGCCTTAATCTTTACAGTTGCAGGTCTCTCACTTGCATCTGGATAGTTTTCGTTAGGCTCTAGAGTAACTTCGCTCTGTGCCTTTAGCTCTTTAATCTTGAATGGACCTGTAAATACATACTTATCGCCATCCTTCTTATATACAACATTAGTCCACTCACCTAGAATTGACTTTAGGTCAGTAGTTGCTCTTTCTGTCTTCGCAGTCAAAGTGTAATCTCCTGTTGCCTCAAACTTGATTACGCCAGCTGAAGCGTTTGAAAGCTTATTCTTTTCCTGAATCTCATTTAGACAAGCAGCTAGTGCCTTAGCATCAACCTTGCTTCCATCGGCAAATTTTGCGTCCTTTTTCATTGTGATTACCCACTCTGTGTCGCTCTTTGCCTCTAGCTTATCCACGAATCTTGACTCCATGCTTCCATCTTCTTTCTGCATGAATACGTACTCAGAAATTCCGTGGCTTGTAATCGACCATGCATTTCCGCCATCAAGTGGATTATCATCTGTGATTACCCATGTCTGACCGACAGTTACAGCATTGTCGCTACCTCCCTGTCCGCATGCAGTTACAATGAAAACCATTGCAAACATCATGAAAATAGCTAAAAACCTTTTCTTCATATCTTCCTCTCTTTCCTAATACACGGTAGTGCGTCAATTTGCCGAATAAAAAAACCCGCTCAAAGGCAGGCGAATACAGCCCTTCCTTTATCCTCGTAAAATCCGGCGATATCGCAACGAAGCAGGTCTTCTGACTTAGGCATCTACACTCTTTACCTTCCCAGATTTATATCCAGTGGCTTACAAAGAGCTAAACCATCACAGCGACGGGATCGCGTAAGAATTACACTTACTTCCCTTTTAATCATAGTAATATGAACTCGCGTTGCTTGAATTATTCTTTTTACAAACTCGGTTTGTTATCTGTATTATATACAAAGGTGTGATTTTAATCAATATATTTCAAGCGTATATTAAATAGCTGCGTATTATGTTCGATGGTAGCTGTAGTTTATACATAAAAAAGAGCCCCAAAGGGGGGGCGTTCAGTTAGGGATTTATGGAAATCATGTTTAACTGACAACCTTTAAGCGGACAAAAGAAATAACGGCCATACAAGAGTAGAAAAACTCCTGTGTGGTCGTTTTCTTTTGTTTTTGTTATCTCAGGTACCGAAATGGTATGTGAGCATATTTTCAGTCTTCATCTGAGACATCTTCTATTTCTTCATGTTCATTAATGTATTTGTCGATTTCTGCCATATCTGCAGTATGACGTGCTCTGTTTGTACATTGACCATTCCCGCGATAAATTTCCAAGACCTTATTTATGTTCTCTATAGAAAGTTCCTCTAAATGATCTTTGAAAAACCTCATAAAACAATCTGCATCATCGAATCCATTAAATGTTGGTATTGCTTTAGCCATGATAACAACAAATTCTGACAAATCAAAGTCATCGCATTCTTTTACAGTTTCATATATCCTATCGGAATATGAAGTTTCGTGAACACTCGTATTTTCCTTAAAATAGCTATATACACTTTTACTCTCACGAGGAAAGAAATTTCGATAGAAGATTAAGCCAAAAGGTTTGCTTAACACTCGTTTACTAATATAATCAAAGACTTCTTCATTTTCCCTTACTATATCCATTATTATTGGATATGACGTAATGATGGAAATAAGAGAAATCACTCTTGGTGAACTATCTCTTAGTGTATCTACACTAATCTTTGAGAAAATATCTACAATAGTATCTTCTTTAAATAAGCTATTATAACCATTTTTAATTGCATAATCTGTCATAGAAAATGCAAACGCATACAATCCATAAACATTTTTAATACATTCTTCTGCATCAGAAACCAATAACAAACGAATAAATGTTTTATAAGATTTTTTGAATGAATTATATGTCATTCGTTTTAAGTAATTTTCAACGATTGACTTCTTTATTGAATTATCCAGACCATTTTGAGTTATATGCGATATTGATTCGGCATATCTTTCCACATCGGCTTGAGCAATAGAAAACAAATCCATGATAAAAGGTGCTTTCACAGACAGAATATGGTCATACATAGAACATATAAGCATTCTTGCATGATAATCACTTGGAACAAAAAGGGTATTATCATTTACTTTTAAATGCGCACACTTATTTCTGCAATTTTTCAAATATTCTATGTCTTCGATAAATTTATCAAAATATAAAGGGCAATTATCCTTGAAAAATTGAACTACTTCATTTTCAACTTTAGAATACTTTTCATCATCTGCTATCATCGTATTGATTTCTTTTAACTTTTTATCTGCTTTTTTATCACCTTCGTTTGCCATAGTTTGAAGTTTTATAAACAAATCATAAATAACAAATGAGTAAAGCAAAACAATGGTAGCTCGATAGTTTTGACTATAATATGATTGAAGTATCTCTTTAAAATAATTTCGAGAGTCAGGATTATCAAACACTCTAAAATCTTTTTCATCAAACAGCATATTATTCACCATCCTTCTTTGTTCCGTAAAGAGCAGGGTCTTCAGCTACCATTAGTGGTTGACTTGTCTGTGGAATTTGATATATGAATCCTAAAGACGTACTTGTCCCAGAACGAACATCACCTGCATTCTCTTCAAAATTTTCAACCTGTTCCATTACCTTATTGAAAACTTCTGGACTATACTGTGGCGGATATCCATTCTTAACAAGACAAATCTTAATATCAAGTTTCAACTGATTTCTGACATTCTGGTTGTTAAGCCAATCTGCAAAGGAAGATTTAGTATCGATTATTTCTTTAACCTTCTTTGCAAGGCTTTTGCATTTGTCATTCACAACTACACCGTCAATTTCTTTATCAATTCCATACTCAAAGTTGTACTGGTCACGTAAAGCAATCAAAATATCATAGAACGCCTTTTCTTCAAAAGTTAATCCGATTTTACGGAAACTTTCTCTGTTTTCATTCATCTGACGTAGAATAGCAAGTGCCTGTTCAGTAGCAACCTTAATAATATCTTCAGATGCCTGTTCCTGTGTTGCTCCGGCCTCTTCTGCAGTAAGGTGATTACGTCTTTCATGGTATTCTGCTATTGTCTTCTCAAGCATCTCTTGGAATGTTTTAGCGGCAACCTGATTGACTTTACCATACTCTTTAATCCGCTTACGAAGCATTTTAATCAGAAGTTCAAGCTTTGTTGCAGGCATTTTTACATCCGACAACTTTTCGAAGTATTCAGGAGAGAAAATATCTTCTTCCTCGCCACTTTCAAGAACACTTTCAACCTGATTATATTTAAGTGCTTCTTCAACCATTTTAGAAACAGCACGATTCATCGTATCTGCATCTACATCACTTGTTCCACTCATCTTGCGAACAAATCCTGCAATAGCCATAAAGCACTGTGCAAGTGCAGACTCTTCCTCGCCAAGTTCACCAGAAGGCTGGCAGATATCAAAAGCTGTTCGCATTCTTTTTAAAGTCTGCAAGAAATATGTCTTGAATGATACCTTTCCCTTTTCGCTACTTAATTCCTGTGTTGATGAAAATACATACTCGGCTGCTTTCGCAAGCAACATATAACGCTCTACAGGGTCACATTCCAAATTGAGGAATGGTGCCAAGTCATAATCAATAAACAGAGTTTTGAGAACTTCAAGTTCTTCCCTAAAAATCATTGTAGCCTGTTCAACATCATCGGCAGTTGGTGCAACAGATGTATTACCACCGTAAACTTTCATGGCTTCACGCATATTGTCACGAATACCAATGTAGTCGATAATCATCCCGTGGTCTTTACCAGGGAATTTTCTGTTTACACGGCTAATAGTCTGAATAAGCAGATGTTTCTTTAAAGGCTTATCATTATACAGGAATGTAAGCGAAGGAACATCAAATCCTGTAATCCACATATCAACAACGATAACAATGCGAAAGTTTGATTTTTCCTGTTTGAACGATGCATCAAGTTCTTCTGAACGCTTGCCATTCTTAACACCACCAAGATAGTTGTACATCTCCGGTTCATCGTTACTTCCAACACTTGAAACCATAGCTATAAATGGCATAGGCTTTAATTTTTTTAATTCCTCATCAGTCACAACAACACCATCAGGCACTTTCTTTTCTTCAAACCATTCTGGATATTCATCCTTGAATTTAAGAAGAAGCGCATAGGCAATTGCTCTGCTTGAACATACAACCATAGCTTTCTGGGTTCTGTCAGGGTCTTGGTCACAAGCAGAAACATAGTGGTCATGGATATCAGCAGCAAGTCTTTCAAGTCTTGATGGTTCACCAAGGATAACCTCCATAGAACTCATTGCACGTTTGCTTGCCTCAATATCATCATATGTGGCACCATCATCGGCACATTTTTTATAGTAGTTTTCAATCTCTGTTACCTTTTCTTTATCAAGTAACACCTTGGCAATACGTGGGTGATACTTGATAGGCACAGTAAGTCCATCGGCAACAGCCTGATCCATTGTGTAGCGATCAATTTCTTCACCGAAGGTCTGATAGGTTTCTGCTATTGGTGTACCTGTAAAGCCTACAAATGTAGCCTGTGGAAATGCCTCTTTTAAGACCTTTGCATAAGGTTTGGACACCATAGCTTTCATATTTTCATCAGCATCTTTGCTGAACTGAATCTTTTTTGAATGTTCGAGCTGTGTTCTGTGAGCCTCGTCAGAAAAACATATAATATTCTTACGATCATTGATAAGACCAATTTTGTCATCTTCTCTATCGCAAAACTTTTGGATTGTACAGATATAAAATCCACCGCTTTGTCTTGCACCGAGTTCTTCTCTTAATTGTTTTCTATTCTTAACAACAGATACTTCGCCAAGGTTCAAGAACTCTTTACTCTTTGTGAAAAGTTTTGCCCCTTGTTTTTGTAATTCTTCTCTGTCAACAATAAGAATAATCGTTGGTGAACCGATAGCGGGGATATCCGTACAACGAAGTGCAAGCTGGCGTGTAAGGAAAGCCATTGTATATGTTTTCCCACACCCAGTTGCACCAAAATATGTACCACCCTTACCAGTTCCATCAACGATGGAATTCACAATACTTTGTTTCAATAGCTTGGATGCAAAGAACTGTGGATATCGGCAAACAATTTCAACTTCTTCGTGGTCGTAAATCGTATCCTGAAAGTAAATATAATCTCGGAACAGTTCTAGGAAACGAGTAGGACTATAAACACCTTTAATCATCGTTTCTGTTTCTGCAAATGGTAAAGTTGATACCCCATCACCGTCATTTACTCTACGCCAAGCATAGAAATGTTCATAAGGAGTGCGAACCGTACCAAGCCTTGTCTTTACTCCATCAGAAATGCAAGCAAGTGGGCAGTAGTGTAAAAGGTGTGGAATATCTCGCCAATAACGAATATTTATCTGTTCCCACGCATCAAATACTGTTGCATGGGTATCTCCCGGATTTTTCAGTTCAATTACGCAAAGAGGCATACCATTTACAAACAGCAGTACATCAGGTCTTCGAATTTCCTTTTGTCCGTTATTTATGTATTCAACAGTAAATTGATTCACCACTCTGAAAATGTTATTATCAGGGTTTTCAAAGTCAATTAAGTTTACCATTCTTGCAAGTCCGTTTTGTGGTGTGAACTGAACACCATCTACCATCCAGCCATATACTTTGTGGAGTGCGGCAAAGTCGCTTTCAGCACCAACAAGACGAACATTATCAAAAATCTGTGTGACTTCATCATCAATCAGGTCTTTATTTGTCTTTGAAATGAATATCTTGAAATCATCTGCAATCAGTACATCATTTTTTGTGACACGATTTATTTTGTTGCCCACAAGATAGTTCCAGCCTTCTTTTTCAAGAAAGCCGATGAAGGCATATTCAAAATCAGACTCACAAAAATGACCATTATAGTCTTTTAGCTTAGCCACAAACTATGCCTCCTTTCTTGCCTCTTCGATAGAGCCTTTTATCAAAATAGGACAGATATCTTTGATTTGTGCTTTGAGTTTTTCATTGATTTCTTTTCGCTCATTATACGCATGGAATATTTCAACTATAGATTTCTGTATTTCGTGACTAGGAACTGGAATTTCAATTTCATAAAATCTATCCATATCTAAATTAGTTCTTATACTTGCATCACTCATAAACCAGCCAAGTCGATCAACTTCTTTTCTTAAGAACCACATCATAATATATTCAGGAATAATCGAATTATCTTTTGGTTCAAGTACAGTATATGCAGGAGAAATAATAATAGGTTCCTGTCCATTGAATAACGCAATACGTATGCATTTATCACGTCCAGTTTGCATACCTGAAAATGCAAATTGTCCGTCATCAACCATCTTATATTTCTTTAAATCCACACCATTCACATTCGCAACAGAAGGCATAAACTGTTTTGTTATGTTAATTCCCATAACTTCTTGAATTCCTTTATCATTACGACAATCAACTTCTCTTAGCAAACTACCAACATTTCTCTTAATTGATGTATGTTTATAGTTTTCTATAATAGCATCACAAGTCAGTTTCAAATCCTCTAAGCCACGCTCATAGCATTCCTGATTTGATACCATGGCATTGTAGATATCCACATACTTCTGCTGAATATCGAGAGGCGGCAATTCTATATCAACATTTATGAATTCCTTCCATGCCATTCCATCTCGAACTGAACTATCCGTGTTAAACCAAAAGTATCTATCTCTTTCATTTGACTTCAAATATAGAAAAAAGTAATCACTTAGCAGTTCATCATTTTCTTTAAATCTAAACACAAAATAAGCTGGACTAACTACTTTGTCTTTTCCCGAATGATTATATGCTATTGGCAAAACAACATCTCTGCCTACGTGCATTAAATTACAAGCAAAATAATGAGGTGGAACTATTTTATATTTGCTTGTATCTGATCCAACTTGATTTGATGGTTCGAAAAATTCTTTATCTTTATTTACACCGGAGACATCATCATTTGTTAGTTTTGGAATATTACAGCGTTTTGAATACAATTCAATATATTTACCAAGTTTTATCTTATTCAATGCCATAACCAATCCCCCTAAATGCGTCCTCCAACATCTGCTGGGATTTCTTTTCTGCTTTCATAATATCTTGCATTTCTGCCTGAATACGTGACATTTCCTTCTCATAGTCAATATCCAAATCATGGTCAATAAACTCAATATACTTGCTTGGTGTTAATGCCCACCCTTTACTTTCGATTTCCTTGATACCAACACTACGATAAAGTTCTGGCATTTCATAATTTGTTCCGTCTGTGCCTTCATTCTGCCAAGTATGATAAATTGAAGATGCTCTTTCAATTTGACCAGTAAGGTTAATTGTTATGTCATCAGTACCCATGGAATCATTTGAAGATAGAAATACTTTCTTTTTATTCTGACGCTTTACAGGGTTTTCAGTCCAAGTACGCAAGTCCATGAATAGAATCTCGTGTTCACGGTTACGAAGATTTCTACCATGATAGTTACCACCTTTTTTATTCTGATTAAGAATCCATAAAGTAACACTGATGTCAGTAGTAATAAACAATTCTCTTGGAAGAACGATAATAGCCTCAACCTTATCATTTTTAATAAGTCTTTTTCTGATTTCCAAAGTATCACTATCGTTGAGTGCTCCATTAGCAAGCAGGAATCCTGCAACACCATTTAACTTTTTAAGATGAGAAAGCATATGTAAAATCCACGCATAGTTAGCATTGCTTTCCGGCGGTGTTACATAGTCTGCCCAACGAGCATCATTCTGCAAGTTTTCATCATACCAGCCTTTAAGATTGAAAGGTGGATTTGCCATAATATAATCAAAATACAAACCTTTATGCAAATCGTTAGAGAATGAAGAATCACTCATATCACCAAGATGATGATTGATACCACGAAGTGCAAGGTTCATTTTTGCAAGACGATAAGTAGCTGCTTCTTTTTCTTGTCCATAAACATTTACACTGGATATGTTTCCTTGCTTCGATTTCACAAGTTCAGCAGACTGGATAAACATACCACCGGAACCACAAGCCGGATCATATAAAGTTCCGTCATAAGGTTCAATCATAGATGCAATAAGCTGAACAACATCATGAGGCGTATAGAATTCACCTTCTTCTTTTGTAGCATTAACTGCAAATTCCTGAAGGAAGTATTCATACACATGACCGATAAGGTCTTTTTCTTCACCAAAAGCCTTGTGGCTGATTTTATTAACTTCATCTACAAGTTTCTTAATGTCATTTGCACCAAGGTTACGAGAAGTGAATGTACCTTCAATAAAGCATCCTTTTAAATCTTTGGAACTAGTTGCAATGCTGTGAAGCGCAGTATCGAGAGCAACATTAAGACTTGGTGCAGGTGTGTTTATGATTGTTGACCAACGAGCCTCAACATTAAGATTGTATGTTCCGTCAGCAAATGTAGCATCATCAAAGAATGCTGCTCTTATATCTTCGTCATCTGGGTCAAGACCTTGTTCTATTAAAGTCTGACGCAAGTTTTCAATTCCGTCTTCGTACTTCTCACCAATGAATCGAAGGAATACGAGTGTAAGCATCATGTCTCTCTTTTCAAAGAATGAGCCTGAATTTCTTGCTGCACGTAAAATATCACGGCAGTTAAATAAAATATTGTCTATGTTCAAAGCTTTATCAGCAGCTTTTTTTTTAGCTTTCTTAGCCATATTATTTATCATCCTTTCCAGTGTTTATCCATTGTTCTTCTAACGCACTGAAGTCGAGGTTATGTGTTTCGCAAAACTCCATAATTTTTTTCATAGCTGACATATTAGGTTTGCTTTTTCCACCTTCCCAACGATTGATTGAGGAAAATGAAACGCCTAATTCTCGCCCGAATGCTTCCTGTGATAAGAAACATTTCTGACGGATTTTCTTGATTTCTTCTGAATAAGTCATATTTCAATCTCCTTTATAAGCTATACATCAATGATATAGCATTATTATAGCACATAATTTTGTAAGGAAAAATTGTTTCTTAAAAGATAAGAATATGTCCTTTCACTATTAGGAAAGATAAAGGAGCGAAAACATGATTTATGAAAACATATCAGAAGAATTAAAACGAAAGAGATTTTCTGCCTATGGAAATACTAGCAGAACGATGGAGAAAAACCAACTAAACCACCATACAGTGCAAAGACTGGTCAAAAAGTAAATCTTCATAATCAAAAGCTACTTTCTACATTTGATGAAGCCATATCAAAGTTAGATGGTTTTGACGGAATAGGAATAAAGCTAGTTGATGGCCTTCTTGAAATAGATCTAGATAACTGCATTTCAAGCGGAGTTATTGATGAAAGGGCTAAGGAAATAATTAAGCAATTTCCAAATGCCTACATTGAGTACAGCCCAAATGCTAATGGCTTTCATATTTTGATGAAATACACAGGTATCTATGACAAGAAAAACTACTACATCAAACATGATGGGATTGAGTTTACAGTGCATTATCTACAACCAAATATTTAACAATAACAGGAAATGTTTATCAGAAATGTTACCTTGCACTCGAGGGTGCTGGACTTAAATGGCTACTGGAAACTCATATGAAAAAGGATAAGGCTGATATATCAAATTTGTCCTTATCAAGCGCAGTTTCCTATCTGAGTGACGAATCTGTTACCCAAAAAGCATCAAATGCAGCCAATAGTGAAGTGTTCAAAAACTATGGGCTGGAGATATTTCAGATTACACTCACACAGTGAAGCAGATGCAACCTTATGTTCAATGCTCGCTTTCTACTGCAGTGGCAATAGAAAGCCGATGGATAGACCATTTAGAAACTCTGCTCTATATAGATCAAAGTGGGATGAATATCGTGGAACTGATACTTATGGAGATATCACAAACAAAAATGCTATCTCAAAATCAAAAACTTTCTATACTTCAATTCAAAAATTAAGTGCTTATGACGACTTTGACGATAAGATTCACGTAGAACAATCTTAAAAAGTAGAAGGCTCAAGGACAAAGAAACAAACTATTTGGATACAATGGAACTACATCGGAGTAGTTGATACCAACAAGAATACAGCAAAAACGGCATAACTAGTATTTCTACTAAATTATGCCGTTTTATTTATACTGAATTAGTTACCTAGCAAAGCTTCTAATTAGAATTTTATTATTTTAAGTTTATCCTTATCAGTCGCGTGGCACAACCAATATCCTTATTGCATTTAGCACTGCCAAAATCAAAACGCCTACATCGGCAAAGATTGCAAACCACATATTTGCTATTCCTACAGCTCCAAGTATTAGGCATGCCACTTTGATGCCTATGGCGAAAACTATGTTTTGCCTTACAATGCTCATGCACTTCTTTGATATTTTAATGGCTTTGGAAACCTTTCTTGGGTCGTCGTCCATAAGCACAACGTCTGCTGCTTCAACGGCTGCATCTGACCCCATGGCTCCCATGGCGATTCCAATATCTGCACGTGATAGAACAGGTGCGTCGTTTATTCCGTCTCCAACAAAGGCAACCGCATCCCTACTTGATGACCTAGAAGCCATAAGCTCCTCTATCTTATCTACCTTGTCTCCCGGAAGAAGTTCGCTATATACCTCGTCGATTCCAATGCTCTTTGCCACTTCATTTGCAGTGGTTCTATTGTCGCCTGTGAGCATTACAGTTTTTCTGATGCCCTCGGCTTTTAACTTTGAGATAGCATCAATCGTTTCTTCTTTTACTAGGTCAGAAACTACGATATATCCTGCATATTTACCATCTATTGCAACATGAATTACTGTTCCTGGCTCAGTAACATCGTCGCATTCAAGCGATATGCTCTTCATCAGCTTTGCATTACCTGCGTAAACATCAAATCCGTTAATTTTTGTTCTAATGCCATGTCCTGCAAGCTCCTCTGAATCCGAAACCTGACAGTCATCCTCTATATT
>FLSG01003596.1_pt1 | contig 15915 bp, 15 predicted proteins | sample 1550511 | NCBI WGS metagenome assembly FLSG01 (sample SAMEA4031768, study PRJEB14383) | metagenome | biome: human; feature: oral; material: saliva | place: Philippines | collected 2014
CTTTTTTCGCATTCGAGCGGGTATACATGGAGTCATCCACGATAAATGTGGTTTTTCGGGCATCACCCGTCAATGGACGTAGGAAAGTAATGACGGATTTAGCCACTAAGATCAGTAATTTTTGCCAATGAATGTGCGGATCATTCAAGACATTGCGAAAGGTCTTATCCGAAAAAGACAATTGTTCCTTCTGCTTTTGGTAAAACCGATAGGTAGAACCGTTGGTAAAGATCGAGGCCAATAAAAAAGAAAAAATAACAGGAACCGAAAAACCCCTTTTATGGACTGCGTTTGATTTTTTCAACGCAGAAGCTACATGGAACCGATGAAAAAAATCAGACACAGAGGTAGAAATTTTTTCTGAATTTGACGTTTTTTGTGTTATAATTGACATGGCATGAACACTCCTTGGTTATTGGTTTTTTGGTAATTCTATTATACCAAGTTTTGAGTCGTTCATGCTATTTTTGTATCAAAAAACGTTTATTTATCAAGGGATGAACTGTATTTTTGAACTTTCAAGTTTTAGTTACTAATTTTAACAGACAACTCTTTTCACAAAAAGAAAACAAAATAGCAGTTAATTTAAAAGCCTATTTTACAACAAATAATCACTAGTAATCTTCACTAGCTCTTCAATCACTTGTCTGCCTGCTTCTTCGGTTTCATTTTCATCAGAAAGTGCGACGGCAAGATAGCTTTTATCGCCTTGGGTGACCTTGCCGATACTTGTGACAATCCATACGCCGCTAACGCCATCGGTTAGCCAGCCGTTTTTAAAGGAAACATCATCGGAACCAGCATACACACCCCAGCTTTGGTCATCATCGATTTGGGTCATTAAATCAATGATGTCATCTTGCGCGTCTTCTGTGATATAGTCCGAAGGGAGATATAATTCTTTTAATAGTTTCATTTGGTCTTTGGCTGTCGTTGTACTGTTTCCCCAATTGCCTAAATTCACCGTGGTATTATTCATATCCAAGTCATCAAAGATCATTTGTAAGGACTCAAAGCCGCCCAATGATTCATTTAAGAGCGCTGTGGTGGCTTCATTATCACTACTTAGAATCATATCAGACATCCGTTGCGCCTCTTCGTCTGTCAATTCTTCTTGCGCTTCTTCTTTTTCATGGAAGAGCAACATAGCGACAGCGACTTTCACAATACTGGCCGTTTCATAGATTTTATCCTCTTCATCATTGGTATAGGCATACGTTTTTTCTGTGTCCAAATCATAGACTCTATATTCTAAGGAATTGGGATATTCTTCTGCCAGCTGGTCGCCTTTTTTCTTTAACTGTTCTTCGAGGTTTTTCTCCTCTTTTTGTGGTTTCTCTGCTACTTCCTGGCTTGACGAACTCGGCGTTTCTTCTACTTCCTCTTGTTCAGAAGTCATAGCATTGAATCCCCAAAAACCTAGCGTGACAAGTAGAACAACACCTAAGAGAACAAGTGAAAATTTTAGCAGTTTCTTCATTTTATTGACAAACATCCATTCTTTTCATGATCATTCTACTTTCCTATGATTGGCTTGCAGCAAAACTTTTCTGTGAAGCCTTTTCGGTCTCATCTACAAAGTATACTTTATACCAAACAAGGAAAGAATAGAGTGTCCAAATATGACGACGTGCATCGATTTTTTCTTGGTAATTTTTATCCAGCAAATCCAAAATCTTTTCTTGGTTAAAGAATTCCGCCGCAAAATCGGCCGCAAAAATCTCACGCACTTGTTTATAAAAACGTTCTTCATGCAACCAATCTTTAATCGGCACGGGAAAACCTAATTTTTTACGGTTGGCCCATTCTTCCGGTAAATGGCGGTTGGCAGCTTTACGAAAAGCGTATTTGGTGTTTTTACTGTTAAGTAGATACTTTGACGGAATTTTTTCCGCGACTTCCAATAAACGTAGGTCTAACAAAGGTGTACGGGCTTCTAAGGAATGCGCCATCGTCATTTTATCTGCTTTTAACAAAACATCTTTAGGCATCCATTGATGCATATCTAGATACTGCATCTTTTTTAATTCTGATAAATCAGGCGCGTTTTGATATTGTTTTTCTACAATATCATGCACCGACTCGCATTGTTGATATTTCGGTTTTAAGTATTCTTCGGACTCACTTTCTTCAAAAACCTTGGCTTGTCCGATAAAGAAATCCTCTGCCGGTGCTAGTGATTGATATAAGTGCAGTCTTCCGTGAAAGTTGTGCGCACTTTTTAACCGACTGGCTATACGGACACGTGAATTTTTCGGTAACTTTTTCAACCCTTGGGCAAATACACGAACCATTTTAGAATTGGAAGAAAATCCATATTCGGTATAACCTGCAAATAGTTCGTCTGCGCCTTCACCTGAAAGTACTACTTTGACGTGTTCGCGCGCAAGCTTGGCTAAAAAGTAAAGTGGCACGCAAGAAGCATTGGAGGACGGTTCATCTAGATGATATTGAATCGTTGGAAAAGCGTTGAAAGCTTCTTCTGATTCGATTACACGGGAATAGTTATCTAAATTTAAGATATCTGTGAGTTTTTTAGCTTCGGAGGTTTCATTATAAGTATGTTCACCAAAGCCAATCGAAAAAGTATATTTCGGTTGGGTAATCGTGGTGACAAGACTTGAGTCTACACCACTGGAAAGAAAGGACCCGATTTCTGCCCCATCAGCTAAATGCGTACTGATCGATTCTTGTACCGTTTGATCAATTTTATCCACAGCTTCCTCTTCAGTCATAGGTTCTTCTGCATAAGAGGTATCCCAATACTGCGTAAAGCTTAACTGTCCGTCTTTTAAATAAAAATAGTGCCCTTCTGGGACACGATAAACATCTTTGAAAAACGTTTCATCTGTCGCCGGATATTGAAAAGTCATGTAAGGTTTCAATGCGCCAGGATTTACTTGTTTTTCAAAAGCTGGATGGTCCAAAAAACTTTTGATTTCAGAACCAAACAGAAAAGTTTCATTTTTATGATAATAATAGAAAGGCTTCACGCCAAAATGGTCACGCGCACCGAATAGTTCTTGCTTATCTTTATCCCAAATCGCAAAGGCAAACATTCCACGTAATTGATTGACGATGTCAGTACCGTATTCTTCGTAACCATGTAAAACAACTTCGTGATCCACATCGGTCGCAAAAACATGACCTTTAGCTTGCAAATCTTCCCGTAATTCTTGATAATTATAAATTTTTCCATTAAAAACAATTATTTTTGAACCGCTTTCATCGGAAATCGGTTGATGATTATCAAAGTCATTACGATTCAAATAACGAAAACCTAAACCTACGCCTTCATCCACAAATTTTCCTGCATTATCGGGTGCTCTATGTACAATTCGTTCCAACATTTGATCTAAGTGCGTCTTTTTTTCCTCTATTGCGTAATTCCGGTTTACAAACCCAACAATTCCATACATATTCTATTGTCACCTTTTCATTATTAATTTATATCAACAGTATTAATATATCACACAGAAAGTTGGGGATAAAACGTTTATTATTTAAATAACAAAGAAGTATATTTTTTTGCATTGCTTAGCCGATAAAAATAATTTTGTTACATCACTGAAAACTCATTGTCATCATAATTAAAAATATTTTTAACTTTTTGTTAATAATTGTAAAAAAACAACTAATTTATAACAAAACTAGACAAATTGGAACAAAATCCAATCACAAGTAGGTTATTACATCATTTAAAATAGTTCTTATAAAGTATAATAGTTTCTCATCGTTCTCCTTCACTATTTATTAAAATTATTATTTGCCAATTATAAAGCAAAATATTTCTATATTAGAATGCTCTTTTATATATAAGAAAAAATCATTATTGATAATCTTGCAGAATTTCCCGCCATGCTTTCTGAGCATCTTCGTCATCAGAAACTTTAAAAGTATGTTCGGGCTCAATAATTTTCGACTCACCATCATCTTCATACTCGCCGTAACCTGCAGAAAAGGCGCCAATCTCGTCCATATCTCCGATTAGTTCATAAACAACACCATTATCTCCTAAGATGTATTTATGAATTGGATAATCTGAGTCAGCCGCTTTTGAGAAACCTTCTGCTGTAGCTGATTCTTTTGGCGTTTCATCATAACCTGTCACGCCAGAAGATGAAGTATAAAAAACAACGCCTCCTAAAGAATGAATATCAAACGCATCGTATCCAGGAAGATCTTCCTCAGGATATGGATCTTGTGCTTGAATCTCGCCATCTTCAGTATCTGCAAACCAGTCACCTAAACCAGCAGCACCGTGTTCAAAATATTTCTCACTCACTGCCATACCGCCTTCTTTTGCACGGGGAATTGCCCAGTCTAAGAATTCTTGGGAAACTTCCTCTTTTTCTTCATCAGAATATTCTCTTATCAGAACATTTTCTTTCTGTCCTACTTCTTCCTTGTCTTCTTCAGAAGAAGTAGACTCTGATGTGGTATTTGTGGTTTCTGTCTCCGTTGTAGCGGAAGACTCTCCTGTGCTTTCATCAGTACTAGCTTCGCTTGTCTGAGAAGAACTAACGGTCTCAGTTGATACAGACGTAGCTGAACCTGCTTGTTCATTTTCAGATTCTGATGAACATCCTAATAAAGTCACTCCAGAAAAGACAAACAATGTGCATAATAATATACGCTTTTTCATATCAGCCTTTCACGCCTCTCTTTTGTTATCGCTTACTACTTTTCTTTATATAAACATATCATAAAACTTTTTTTTGAGCTAATAACTCGGATAACAATTAAAGTACAGAAGTAAAATTATGCTCGACGTTTTTTAGGGTAAGTTACCAAAATGAGCTCTAGTTTTTACTTTTCTAGAGTTCTTTTTCATATCTTACTCTAAATTTTGCTTTTCTAGAGTTACTTTTCAGCTTTTACTCTAGTTTTGACACACTTTTTATAAAAAAAACTGCATACGAATCTTTTATCGCATACAGCTCTTAAAACTTTATTGTAAATCTTCTGGTACATACCAATAGTCATCTGTATCTTGATCTTCTAAAAACTCGGCAAATTCTTCTGATTGATAGGCATCAGTTACAGCTTGTGCCCAATCAGAATCGATATTTTCTCCATCAACAGTTGCTATAATTTCAAATTCATCTAGAAGTTCTTCATCTAAAAGACTTGTGGAAGTATCAATCCCGGCACTATAAAGAATAGCTCCAGAAATCACACCATAGTCGATATCCTCTAAAACTCTTGGTATTTGATAAGTATCCATTTCAACAATATCCAAGTTATAAGGGTTATCGGCGATATCACTGGTCGTTGCCGAAACTGGATCAATATCGTCCTCAAGTGTAATCCATTCTGCATCTTCTAGTAGGAGTAGTCCACGTGCTGTATTGGAAGCATCATCTGGAATGGCAACTGTATCATTAGCTTCTATATCATCAAGTGAATCTTTTCTTCCTCCATAAATACCTGTAGGGGCGGAAGGAATAGTAATCAGTTTTTCTAAATTGGAATCATTGTTTTCATTAAAATCTTCCAAATAAGCTACGTGCTGATCAACATTCAAGTCCACTTCACCTTCACTTAAAGCAATGTCTGCTTGCAATAAATCTTCAAAATCTGTTTCTTCTATAGTGTAACCTTGTTCTTCTAAAATAGGTTCGATACCTTCACTAAACATATCACTATAAGGGCTGGGCGCCATACCTACATGAATTTCATTAGAGTCATTTTGTGTATTGTCGTCCCCACTACTACATCCTGCTATACCAAGTAAAGTTAGACTTAACAAGCCGACGAGACTGCCAACAATTTTTATTTTGCGCATTTTTTAGCCTCCTTTTTTTCATTAAGGTTAGTGTAAAACCCTATTTTCAAAAGATACATGATTTATATTGAGAAAATACACAAAAAATGATTTATCATGCGCTTAATTTTTATAATGATAAAAACTCCGAACAATTTTTGCTTGTTCGGAGTTAATCAGTACTTATCTACTATTGAAATTTGGTCATATTTCTTATGACTTGTTCTTCAACACAATTTTGCCTCTTGCGTGGCCTTCATCACTGTGTTTGTGAGCTTCACGGACTTGAGTTAAAGGATAAATGGTATCAAAGTGTGTTTTTATAGTGCCGTTGCCAAATAACTCAACAACTTTTTCGAAATAGTCTTCTCTTAAATCAGTAATGATAAGATGTGGTTCTACGTTGCGTTCTTTAGCTTTTTCTATATCGACGCCATTTAGTCCTACCAGATGACCACCTTCTCTTAAAACACCGTAACTTTTTTCTAAAGTTTCTCCCCCACGAGTGTCTAAAACAATATCTAGATTAGAAAGTACATCGGCAAAATCTGTCGTATTATAATCGATGATTTCATCTGCGCCTAATTCGTATAAGAAATCATGATTACGGGGGCTAGCTGAAGTATATACATAAGCACCTCGACTTTTTGCAAGTTGGATTGCTACAATACCAATACCTCCAGCACCTCCATGAATCATGACACGATCGCCTTTGGAAACCCCTGCTTCTGCGACCAAACCTTGATAAACCGTAATACCATTAATACCTAGTGTCGCTCCTTCTTCAAATGTTAAGCTTTTAGGTTTTTGAAAAACTAAACGTTGGTCAACTGAAATATATTCTGCGTATCCCCCATGACGATATTGGTCTTGAGTGGCTACAACAGCGTCACCAACTTTCACTTTTGTCACATTTTTTCCAACCTCACGCACAAAGCCGGAAACATCCCAACCAAGGATAAATGGCATTGGATAATCAATCCGGTCTCTACTAGATTCACTTCCTTCACGAACATTTGCATCATAAGGGCTAATACCCGTATTTTCAATTTCGATTAATACGTCGTTATCTTTTACTTCAGGTGTTGGAAAGTCCATTTCTTTCAATTCTTCTGGTCCGCCATAATCTTCAATAGCATAAGCTTTCATAAAATTATCTCCTTTATTAATTTGATAACTAATTGTAATAGTTATAGCCAGCCTACTTGTCTATATTTCCATTCCTGTTTTTCCTTTAACAACCGTAATTTCAAAACTTTTACACGATGGTATAGCCACCGTCTATAATAACGTCAGTTCCGGTAGCATAAGCACTAGCATCACTTGCTAGGAGTACTGCTGTTGCTTGTAAGTCTTCAGGTTTTCCTAAACGTTTTTGAGGTGTTACAGCTTCCCACTCAGGAATAAGTGGTTTTAATTTTTCATTTTTATAAAGCAGATCTGTCCCAATATAACCTGGACTGATTGTATTTACTCGAATATTGTGTTGCGCCCATTCAAACGCTAAAGATTTAGACAAATGAATCACAGCTGCTTTAGAAGCATTATAAGAACTTTGTGGCTGTGGTGTATTTACAATGCTTCCAGACATCGAACCCGTATTAACAATCGCGCCCCCGTCTCCTTGCTGAATCATTGCTTTTGCCGCTGCCTTATCTGTCAGAAAAACAGAATTTAGGTTTAGGTCAATGACTTTCTTCCAATCGGTAAAAGACATATCTTCAGCAGGGATATTCATTGTAATACCAGCATTTGCAAAAGCGATATCTATTCTACCAAACGCATCCACAATAGTATCAACCATGCCGGTTACTGCATCTTCATTGGTTACGTCTGCTTGTACAGCAATTACTTTAGGACCTATATCTGATAGTTCATCCACAGCTGCCTGTGCTGCTTCTAAATTAATATCAACTATTGCAACATCAGCACCGGCTTCTAATAAAGCTTGAGCCATTGCTTTTCCAATACCACCAGCACCACCCGTAATAAATGCTTTTTTACCGTTTAAACGAAACTTTTCTAAAACACCCATTTTCTTTCTCCTCTCCTTTTATTTACTCCGGCTCACTTAACGCCACAAAACTAGTTTGTTTTATTGATATTTTTTAATTAAATCGATAAATTTATCCACAAAAGTTTGTAAGAAGCTAATTGTACCTTCATTATTAATATTTCCATCTTCATCTAATAATGTTGCAATATTAGCTAAATAAACTTCTGGTTGCTGCACAACAGGCATGTCCAAAAACACTAGTGATTGACGTAAGTGATGATTTGCTCCAAATCCACTCAAATTTTTAGGAGAATTGCTGATGATTCCTGCCGGTTTTCCTTTCCAAATGCTATCTGCCATAGGACGAGAACCTACATCGATCGCGTTTTTCAAAACTCCTGGCACTGAACGGTTATATTCCGGTGTTACAAATAATACCGCTTCAAATTCTTTCATTTTTTCTCGGAATGTTGTCCATGATTGCGCTGGTGCATCATAATCATCTAAATCTTGATTATACAAATCTAAATCACCAATAGGAACGATTTCTGGTTCAAAACCTTCCGGAAATAATTTCATAACATTTTTAGCAACTTTTCTAGTAAAAGATTCTTTGCGTAAAGAACCTACAAGTACTGCAACTTTTGTCATTTTAAAATACATCCTTTTCTCATTATTTTAAATATAAATCATTTATCTTTTACGGTGTAAAGCGTTTCGCTTCGCTGTCTACAGGGTAAGCTAGTTTATCGGGGTCATAGCTGATTAATTCAATCAAAGTCCCCCAAGGTGCCCGTCCATAAACGAAATCGCCAGAACCATCTTCCACATCACCCAAGATACCGCCTGGTTCAGAAAGCAGTTGTCCGCCTGCTGCTACAAATTTTTCTGCAGCTTCTTGTATATCATCAACATAAAAGCCAAAGTGTTGTACACCAATGTCAGAAGCAATCACTGCTTCTCTTTGTTCTGTATGTTGATAGTTAAAGAGCTCTATGCTAGAACCGTTATCAAAGGCGATGATACGTACATGTATCACCTCTGCCCCTTGAGCTACGCCTAATTTTTGTTCAACATCTGGTCCTGCCATCGGTGCATCCCCTAATTTCTTATTATCATAGGCGATTTTACCGTCAAAGGCCTCTTTAAAAAATTTCGTTGCATCTTCTATATCTGGTACAGTCACACCAATGTGATCCACACCATGGGTATTATTTGCCATATTTCCACACTCCTTATGTTTAATAATTTTCCTTTAAAACTCTTGATAGTTGGCTGGGTCCAACTTATTGGGACGAACATCTAAAGATAAAGAACTTAATGCCTGCATATCATTTTCATCTAGCGCAAAATCAAAAACAGAAAAATTTTCTAATTGATGAATACTGCTTGAAGCTTTGGGAATCGGTAAGACGCCTAGCTGTAGTTCCCATCTTAAAATAATTTGTACATAAGTTTTTTTGTATTTATTTGCTATTTCTTGAATCACAGGGCTAATTTCATCTCTAGCATGTCCCAAAGGGCTCCAAGCTTGTGTAAGTATCCCTTTTGATTGATGGTACTCACGTTGACCAGATTGACTGAATAAAGGATGTAATTCTACTTGATTGATTACTGGCAACACTTTTGTATCTTTTTCAATGCGTTCAATATGTTCTGGTAGAAAGTTACTTGTACCAATTGATCGGATTAATCCAGCGTTTTGCGCATCAATCATAGCTTGCCAAGCTTCTACATATTTATCTTCTTTAGGGTTAGGCCAATGAATTAAATACAAATCAATATAGTCTAAGCCTAAGCGTGATAAAGATTCCTCAATGGCATGAAAAGCCTTATAATAAGAATGATGACGCCCAGCAAGTTTAGATGAGACGACAATTTGGTCTCTTGGAATGCTGCTATTTCTAATTGCTTTTCCCACTATACCTTCATTATCGTAATTAAAAGCTGTATCAATCAAACGATAGCCAGTCTGTAAAGCTTGCTCAATGACACGAGTGCCTTGAAAACCATTTAAGCTAAATGTGCCAAAACCAATTTTAGGAATACGAAAGCCATCGGAAAGCTCGTAAAATTCGTTCATTCAATATTTCCTCCTATTGAAAAACAGCGTCAATTTGTGCAATATCTGATGAATCTAGTTTAACTTCTACTGTTTTAAGATTAGAATCAAGTTGCTCTTGACGCTTAGCGCCAGGGATAATGGCGTCAATCACAGATTGATTTAAATAAAAAGCAAGAACGATATTGGCGACATCTACCTGATGCTTTTGGGCAATAGGACGTAATTTATCAACCTTTGCCAAGTTATTTTGAAAATTTTCTCCTTGAAAATCTTCAGAATCTGCTCTTAAATCATTAAAGGTATCGTCAGCACTATATTTACCAGCTAATAAACCGCTAGCTAGCGGGAAATACGGAATGAAGCTAATGCCGTTTTGCTCTAAATAAGGGAATAATTCATCTTCTGCTTCACGGTGAAGAAGACTATACTGTCCTTGAAATACATCTACACCGCCATTTTTATTGGCTTCTTTAAGTTCTTCCAAAGTAAAGTTTGAAACCCCAATGGCTTTTATTTTCCCTTGATTTTTTAGCTCTTTTAATCTAGCAATGGCTTGATCTTTAGGCGTATTTTCATCTGGATAATGCAGATAGAACAAATCAATATAATCAGTTTGTAATCTTTCTAAAGCTTCATCGACAGCTTGAGATATAAATTCTGGGCGGTTATCTAACACATAGTCCCCATTTTCTTTTCTTTGCGCTGCCTTAGTGGCAATCACTAAATCTTCTCGATTCTCTAGTTCGTTAACTACTTGTCCGATCAATTCTTCTGAACGTCCAAATCCATAATAAAAAGCTGTGTCAATAAAATTAAAACCCTTATCAATGGCATCTTTTAACAATTGTTTATTTTGCTCTTCGTCAAGATTTGGATAAAGATTATGTCCTCCTATAGCGTTGGTTCCCATTCCAATAGGATTAATCTGTAAACCAGTATTGCCAAGTTCTACTGTATCAGTAATAAATATCATCTCCTCCTATGTTAGTTTTTTATAAAGTTAACCTTTTAATAAGGTTTCACCACCATCTACAACAATTTGCGCTCCTGTTATACGCTTTGCTGCATCTGAGGCTAAGAACACGAAAGTATTTGCAATGGCATCCGCTTGGTTTTTCTTTTCGCCAAGAGGAATCGCTAATTCAGGGACCTCATGTACAGGTGTTAATTTATTCAATTGCTCTGAAAAACTGCCAGAATCAAAAATATTTGTTTCAGAAGAACCAGGGTTAATACTGTTTACCCGAATATTATATTGAGAAAGTTCGTAGGCAGCCATGCGAGCAAAGGCAGTAATTGCCGCTTTAGATGTACTATAAGCTGTAAAACCTAGTTGAGAAAATTCACGGACACCACTAACAGAAGCGGTGACAATAATACTACCGCCATTTTCTTTCATATAAGGGATCGCTGCTTGTACAACATGAAAACCACCGTTGATATTTGTATTAATGGTTTTATTCCAATCATTTTCCGCAAAATCCTCAATCGGAGAAACACGTCCCAATATCCCAGCATTGGAATAGACGACATCTATTGTTTGATAAGCGTCTCCGACCGCTTGAAAAGCGATTTTTATTTGTTTTTCGTCAGTAACATCGGTGTGTGAGAAAGATAGTGTTTCCACACCATATGATCCGATTTCTTCGGCTGTTTCTGTTAAATCATCTTTATCAATCAAAGCAATCGCTCGAACACCTTCTTGAGCAGCAAGAATGGCTGAAGCTTTACCAAAACCTGAAGCAGCCCCCGTAATGACAATAACTTTATCTTCAAGTGTATTAGACATACTTCCATCTCCTTTTAAAAATAATTTTTTAAAGCGTTGGTATATTTGTGAGTAAGTTATACAAATACGTTTCAACTTTTCTTAGTGTAATTCTTGTTGAGGGGGAAAGTATATGAGTTATATTGGTAAAATACATAAAAAGATGATAAATATTGCGGTAGAATATTGAATTACTCTTTAAAACCATTTATGCTTTGTATATTATTTAGTAAAAAGGAGTTCAAAATGGAGATATTACAAGAACCTCAACTAGATTATTTGGGGACAGTGTCCAATAGCCCGCAGTGGACTTTCCCTTTGCACGAACATTGTAATCATTGTGAATTAGTCATTATTTTAAATGGTAAAGGCCGGATGATTATTAATGATAAGATTCATTATGTCAAAAGAGGAGATATCATCATTTATAATTCAAAAACATTACATGAGGAATTTTCTAATGACCAATCTCCCGTCGAATTTATTTATTTTGGTATTCGTTCTTTGAAAATAAAAGATTTAGAAGATAATACGATCCTTCCTGTAAAATGTAATCCCAAGATGAATATGGGTAAGTATTTTCCTACAATTGAAACGCTCGTCTCCTTGATTTATCAGGAATTTTCAGATAAAAAAGAAGGCTTCGAATCTATTTGTTCAGCACAACTGAATACAATTATCCAGCTTATTCATCGCGTATCTTTTCGTAATGAAAGAAAAAATAAATTCGAACCTATCAATAGTCAGTTAATCAAAAAATATTTAGATGAAAATTACAAAAAGGATTTGCAATTAAAAGATATCGCCAAGGAATTTAACATAAGTACTTATTATCTTTCTCATCTATTTTTTGAAAGTTACCAAGTTTCGCCGATTAATTACATCAATAACAGAAGAATCGGTGAAGCCAAACTCTTATTGCTTAATACAAATAAAAAGATTAAAGAAATCGCAAATATCCTCGGTTATTCTGATGAAAATTATTTCTCTCACTTTTTTAAAAATAAAACGGGAGAATCCCCACTAAACTATAAAAAAAATGAATTAACAAGAAGGATTTCTAATTGATGTTTTAACCAATCTAGGCAGCAATGCATATGATTAAAAAACTTCCCATTCTTAAACAAAGTTGTTGACGACAAAAATCTATCTTGCTAGACTATTACGGTCGTCTTTTTGAAGACTCGCAAAATTAAAAGTAAGGAAGTGATGATTGTGGCTTGGATTTTAGATTGGGGAGAAAAATGCAAACCAAAGCTGGGAAAACACCTGAAATTTTTTATGGCTTGTAACAACCAAGCCACTGTAATTTCCTTTAAAACAAAATAATTAAAGAGGTGTTTTCCCATGCAAAAGTTTAAAGTTCAAAGTGTCATTTTGATTTTAATTTCTTTTCTCTTAGGTTTTAGTGAGTTCATTATTGTTGGTATTTTAGATGACATCGCAGCATCTTTTGCTGTAGATGTTTCAACAGCAGGTTATTTGGTAACAATTTTTGCCTTAGCTTATGCTATTAGCACGCCTATAGTAACCACTCTTATCGGTCAAAGGCGGTTGCTAAACGTTTTGTTACTGCTGATGGGTATTTTTACCGTGGGCAACTTAGTTACAGCTCTTGCTCCAACTTATACTATTTTAACCATTTCTCGTATTATAGTCGCTATTGTTTCCGGCTCGGGTATTTCTGTAATTATGGCTTTCGGAACTTATTTAGCCCCTATAGAAAAACGTGCTTGGTTAGTTGCTTGGATATTTTCTGGTTTTAGTGTAGCTTCTGTTTTTGGTGTGCCATTGGGTACCTTATTGAGTACACAATTCGGCTGGCGCTCTGCATTTTATCTAATCACGGCTCTTAGCTTTATTATGTTGTTTTTCATCAAAATAAGCTTACCTGGTGACTTGCGACAAGCTATCTCTGATTCTAATCGTCTGACTGATCAATTGGCGATTTTTAAAGAACGTCGGATCCAAATTGGCGTTTTATTAACGATGTTTAGCCTAGCAGGTATCTATGTAGTCTACACTTATTTACGTCCGATTTTTTCTACCGAGCTAAATATCGCGTCTTCTCTAGTTACTTTAGCTTTTACCGCTTATGGTTTCATGTCGCTTTTAAGTAACCAATTGAGTGGTAAAATTGCCGAAAGAAACGGCTTATTAACTATGCCAAAAGTGTATATTGCTGAAATATTTATATTAGGACTTTTACCTTTACTATTGAATATTCCTTGGTTAGGCTTTTTAGACCTCATGCTTTTAGGTTTAATGATGTATCTGATTAATTCTCCTATTCAATTGCATATTTTAGGTATCGCAGAAGAAAAATATCCACAATCTATGGTATTAGCTTCTTCTTTTAATTCCATTTTCTCCAATATCGGCATTGCCATAGGTTCTGCCTTGGGAAGCCAAATTGGTCAAAGTTTTGGTATGCAAGCCTTAGGCCCAGGTGGCGCAGTGCTTGCTGCTATTACGCTAGTGCTTACATTAATGTTAAATCGTAAGAATGCTAAATACTCTTACGAACATGCAAGTGCCTAACGATTTTTAGGGTAAAAAACTCAACCTATCTTACCCTAGATTTATCCTTTTCTAGCGTTTCTCAGTAAAATCTACTCTAGTTTTTTTGATTTTAGAGTAGGTTTTAACGAGTTACTCTAGAAATCAAGAAAATGCACGCTTTTTCGAGCGTGTATTTTTTTATAGAAAGTTTGTGCGCATTTACACATACGGAAAAACTATGTTAATATGTAATTGCTTACAGATTAAATACTATGTAATATTTTAGAAAGGAAGTTTTTTATGGTAAATGAAGAAAAGAATTTACCAACAACAAGTAGAAGCGCGGTGTTGCAGGAAGTTTTTGACTTAGAAATAAAAGATACGCCCCTTGAAGAAATGAAATCAACGGACGTTATGATAAAAATAATGGCAGTTGGTATCTGCGGGTCTGATGTTCATTATTACGATACCGGACGAATTGGTAACTTCGTACTGGATGGCCCTCTTATTTTAGGCCATGAAAGCTCCGGTCAAATTGTAGCTGTTGGTGATGAAGTCAAAGATGTTAAAGTTGGCGATCGAGTAGCTATTGAACCCGGCGTGCCATGTGGCAGATGCGAGTATTGCCGAACTGGGCGTTATCACTTATGTCCAGACATGGAATTTATGGCAACACCACCGATAGATGGTGACTTAACCCAATATATCACTTATCCGGCAGATTTTGTCTATCCGATTCCGGATGATATGTCCTATGAAGTAGGCACATTAAGCGAACCATTTTCTGTCAGTGTTCATGCTGCACAAAAGTTAGATATACAACCGGGTAAAACCGTTTTTATCTCTGGTGCAGGTCCAGTGGGTTTATTAACAATTTTTGCCGCAAAAGCCTTTAATGCTGGAGATATTATCATCAGTGACGTAGAAGAAAGTCGCTTAGAAATGGCAAAAGAATTGGGCGCTTCACATACAATCAATGTAAAAGAAAAAGATGTTAAGGAAGAAGTAAAATCATTTACAAATGGAAAAGGCGTAGATTATGCGTTGGAAGCTTCGGGTAATAATAGTGCCGAAAGCGATGCATTACTGACACTGAAACCTGGCGGAAAAATCGCTTATATCGGGATGCCAACACATGATACAGCACCATTAGATATCTCATTTATGACCTCAAACGAACCCCAAATTTTTGGCATATTTAGATACGCGAACACCTACCCATTAGCTATTAAAATCTTACACGACAACATGGAACAAGCCAATCGCTTGCTTACCGATTTTTATAGCTTAGATGAAGTAACCGATGCCTTTGAAAGAACACGCACGGCAAAATCAGACTCACTTAAAGTGATTATTTATCCTAATGAGAAGTTACGAGAAAATTAATTTTCTAAATTACTAAGAGGAGCTAAATACTAGGAATTTTAGTCCTGAAAAATAGCCGAACTATATGAAGAAATTACTTCTTATAGTTCGGCTTATTGTAGTTAATTTTCAGTAAAAATATACTTAGGTTCATCTAGTTCCTTATTGTAATCCACAGTTAAATCATAACCTTTAAAGAACCAGTCGTCCTCTCTTTCGGCAAAAAATAATATCCCATTTTCTTGTTTTTTAACTAAGGGATTTTCTGGACGATCAACAGACATTCCTATTGAAAAGCCATCGTGTACTTGTGTACTTCCGTAAACTTTTCCAAAAAAACGAATGCCCATTCCTGGCTCTAACTCGATTTCTCTTTTAAACCACGCCAGCGCTTCTGGTGTGACTGTAATATTCATCTACTCCACTCCTACTCATTTAATTTTGCGTCTAAT
>FLSG01003583.1_pt1 | contig 15582 bp, 14 predicted proteins | sample 1550511 | NCBI WGS metagenome assembly FLSG01 (sample SAMEA4031768, study PRJEB14383) | metagenome | biome: human; feature: oral; material: saliva | place: Philippines | collected 2014
AATTATTTCAAAATTACTTTTTATTGATAAAATTACTTCAACAAAAATAATTTGAGGTTTGATATCACTGAGTCCATCTATATAAGGTACCTTAAGTTATGTAATGATAAACAACGTAAAAATTTAATCTCTTAATACTCTCTGTTTATGATAACAGTGATGAAGCAAACAAATATGCTGGCAGTTATTCATATCATCTGTCTTACTTAGAATTTATCATCTATCCTTCATCCAATACCTTTTCCATTCGATAATTTGTAACTTGAAATCCCATTTTATTATATAAAGATACTGCTCTTTGGTTATGGCCAAACACATGTAGCCCAATACTTTGTACTTTTCTCTCTTTACAGTAATTTTCTATACCCAGCATCGCCGCTTCGCCTAGCCCCTCTCCTCTAAATTTTTCATCGATATGTATATCATAAATAAAACTTTTATTATTATCTCCAGAAAAATGCAACCAACAATACCCAATATTTTCATTTGAATTAAAAATGGAAAATAAATATTCGCCATCTGTTGCTAATCCATTTGGTAGTAGATTTTCAAAAGCCTTACGAGCTCTAGCAATTGCGCCTTCTTTTTTCCAATTACCACTTTTAATATGTTCGTTAGCATACTCATATATACTGTTTTCATAAAAGTTATCATAATCCAATTGAGTCATACGCTCTAAACTTATTGTCATTTAATAATTCCCCCTTTAAATTAGGAACAGTTTAGCACAAATTATTTTACAAATACTAATAAAAAAATGAGCGAGACAGAAATCTTTTGCTTAAAAACTTCATTGTCTCGCTCCCACAAATATGCATAGAGATAAATGGGTTTTGACGATTATTTTCTGTTGTTCTACTTTAAAACGTGTTAATGGACTCAACGGGTTTAACATCTCATTTAATAATCAATAATTTATAAATCACTTTAATTTTAATGTGATAGCATTTATAGCCACAATAATGGTACTTAGTGACATCAATACTGCTCCGACAGCAGGTGACAATATTAGTCCAATAGATGCTAATACACCAGCTGCAAGCGGCACAGCAACAATATTATAACCTGCTCCCCACCATAAATTTTGAACCATTTTTCTCATGGTGTTTTTAGAAAGTGATAAGAAGTGAATAATATCTGAAGGTGAACTTTTAACAAGAATAACGTCACCTGATTCAACAGCTACATCTGTACCTGCACCTATTGCCATACCGATGTCTGCTCTAATTAAACTAGGTGCATCGTTGATACCGTCTCCAACCATCATTATCTTATTCCCTTTATTTTGATAATCTTGAATTATTTTTTCTTTGTCTTCAGGTAATAACTGCGCATGTACATCTTTTATACCTAGCTCATTTGCTACTGTCTTCGCTACTTCACTGTTATCCCCTGTCAACATCACAGGCGTTATATTTCTTGATAACAAATCTGAAACCATTTGTTTAGAACTTTCTTTAATTTTATCTCCTTGAGCTATAATGCCTATCACTTTATCATTATGAATTAAATAACTCACTGAGTTACCTTGTTGAGCAAGTTTTTGAAATTGGTTTTCATCATATTTAAAATTATTTTTCTCCAAGTAGCTAACATTAGTTATTTGATATTTCTGATTTTCTATAGTTCCTTCTAGACCCACGCCTGGTATATTATTAACCGCTTCAGGATTAATAATATCTATATTTTTACTTTTAGCAAACTCTGTAATACCTATAGCAAGTGGATGATTTGAATTGCTTTCTAATGATGCAAATAAAGATAATACTTGATTATCACTCTTTTGTTCTAAATAACTCTCATAGTGATTAACTGAAAAGTTACCTTCTGTTAATGTACCTGTTTTATCCATCAGAATATAGTCAATATATTGCGCTAATTCTACTGATTCTCTATTTTTAATTATTAATCCATTATGTGCAGCTATAGACGTTGAACGTGCTGTTACCAATGGTATAGCTAATCCTAAAGCATGCGGACATGCAATCACTAATACGGTTACTAATCTTTCTAGTGAAAAATCAATATTATTATATATTAGCATCCATATGATAAAAGATACTACCCCAATACTTACCGCAAAATAGAATAAATAACCCGCTACTTTATCCGATAATAACTCCGCATCGGATTTATCATTTTGGGCTTGATTTACAAGTTCCATCACTTGAGATAAGTAGCCATTTTGTCCCGTTGCAGTTACTTGAACTTGTATAGTTCCTGAACCATTAATAGAACCGCCTATAACCTCATCATTTTGAGCCTTAGTAACTTTTTTAGATTCCCCTGTTACTAATGATTCATCTATAGACGTACTACCTCGAACAATCGTGCCGTCTGCTGGTATACTCTCTCCAGCTTTCACTTCTACAATATCATTCATTGCTATTTCTGATAGTTGTACTTCTTCTTTATGATCAGAATCTATAATTTTAACTGCTGTGTTAGGTAATAATTCAGCCATTTTTTTCAGTGCATTGCCTGCATTGCCAACCGCATTCATTTCTATCCAATGACCTAATAACATAATTAAAATTAATGTAGCTAATTCCCAAAAGAAATCCATGGTATGGGCAGATGCATTGCTAAAATGATTCATATAAAATGCATACAAACTGTAAATATAAGCGACTGAAATACCTAATGCGACAAGCGTCATCATACCAGGTTTTTTAGAAACAAGTTCATCTTTCGCTCCTATTAAAAAAGGCTTACCTCCATAAAAGAATAAAAATGTGGCGAGAACTAATACAATCCAATCAGATCCATTAAATGAAAATTGAAATGGTAATTTTATTCCCATCATTGGTGATAAAATAATTATCGGTATTGCGAAGAACAGTGACACAAAAAATTTACGTTTAAAATTGCCATGGTGATGCGAATGAGCGTCATGGTTATGCGCTTCATGATTTTCGTGGCTGTGTGTGTGAGATGCTTCGTGCGTCTCATGATTATGAACGTTATGTGAGCCGTGATTTTTTAGGTTTGTCATTTTACAACCTCCTTGTCTTGTTTATATTGTTCTCTTAACATAAACAAGCATAACATATACCCCGTCTAGGTATAATAATTTTGCTTTGTTTTTATATAAGTAAAAAACGGAACTGAAATCAAATTAATGACTTGTCTTGATTTCAGTCCCGTTTTATGAAAGATAACTATTTGTTTAACATAATTAATATTAATTTGCTTAAAAATTTATTTTCACTATGGTTTCGCTATAAGGTAGCTTACTCTGTTGGTATAACACGACATATTTTGGAGGAACTTAAAAACATATCGTACTGTGTATTTCTATGGATTATTATTAAAACCACCGTCTACTCCCAATTTTTTCATTTTAAGTGCCTCATTTTTGTTGTTCAAAGTAAAAACATGTACCTTCAATCCATTGTTATGAGCGCGTTTAACAATATTTTTTGTAACAGCTTTTTGATTAACCCCAATACCATAAGCAAAATTTGCTAACCGTTCTAATTCTGCATTAGTTAAATTTGAAATGTCTTTATCATCTATAAGCTTTATTAATGGAATATCCTCGTTTAAATTATGTATATTTTGTAAACTCATTTCTGAAAATGATTGTATAATTACCTTTCCTTTTTTTAAATTTTTATCACTTAATAAATGTTCACTCTCTAAATCTTTCATTAAAATTTCATCCATAAATGGGTATATATCAGGATGTTTCGTTTCAATATAAAAATTAGTTTTATCCTTATACTCTTTTAGTATTTCAGATAATTCAGGTACTAACTCATGTTTAAATTTCGAATCAAAATGTGAACCAGCATCTAACGCTTTGATTTCTGATAGTGATAAATCATTTACCAAACCATTGCCATTCGTAGTCCTATTTACTTCTTTATCATGCATAGCAATTAATTTATTATCTTTTGTCATTTGTAAATCTAGCTCAATGTAATCCGCTTTTTGTGTAATAGCTTTATCATAAGCAGTAAACGTGTGCTCAGGAGCCGATCCACTTGCGCCTCTATGTGCAATGTTTAAATATTTTTTACTTAAAACATTATCAGAACAAGCAGATAATAATATGATACTTAATAAACTAACAAACATTAACTTTTTCAATTTTATACCTACCTAGATTTATTATATACACAATCTATTTTAGCACATTTGATTAAGTTAAATATTTTAGTTTTTTAATACAGTAATTTTTTTACTTAGATTCATGTTAAGCATTAAAAAGATAGAAAGCGAAGATTACTAAGCAACAAGTATGTGAAGTTTACATTCATATTTATACTATAAGGATCCCTCTTGAATTTAGCTAATTTAAAAAGACAACTTCTGAAATCTATATGTTTTTGTTTTAATCCTATCGATTTTATGGTTAACAGTTATTTTTGTTGAAATCTTATTGCATATAAAAACGCTTCTGAAAGGCTACAAGAGATTCTATAACAAAATTACAATCTTTATCCTTAAAATGTAAAGCTGCTTCGTGCTTTATAGGTAATCTGATTTTTAGTAAATTAACATTTTCTTTAAAATACGGTTCTATTCCACCAATTTTTTTAATATCGTAATTTAAACAATCTGGTATTGTTAAAATGTCACTTCCTATAATATATGCACAAAACAATTGGTAAAATGCATCTTCATCGATAGAATCTAAATAAAGTAACTCTTTTCTCTTATCTCTCGGGTGCTTAAATAAGTTATAAAAGAACTTAGAAATAATATTTCTATCTTTGTAATGTTTTAATGATTTTGAACTTTCATTTGACAATAGTTTTAAATATTCATTTATGTTTTGATTTAAATCCAAATATACCACCTCTTTAAAACACTTTCTTATACATACCCTATATTTAATGTTCTAATATATTAGTTTATGTAAGTCACTCTGTCTTTAATATGAGTTACATCACGTACGATATATCATTCGTTTTTTGCGATAAAATTTGTATTCTAAACATATATTTAATTCTGTTATTATAATATTTAATGCTGAGACATAAATGCCTCAGCATCATATAGCCAGATGATCTTGACAATGTTTAAATGATTACTATTCAGTAACCGAAAGCTGTTACCTTACATATCAACGTACAAATAATTTATATATATCATTAAAATGACGATTGGTTAACGCATCGCACATATTAAAATTCAGTCATGAAAAGCTAATTATAATATAATACTTCATAATGAAATGATTAATATAACAAATTAGATGTAAATACAAAAATTAATTCAATAATCTTTTCATAGTGATTAAAAATATATTGTTATGACCTCTTTAGTCCTGGTTCAGCCAACCCAATATATACTGAAAACAATAGTTTTTGGGATCAATACATGCTTTATGACTTAAAAATGGAAAAGAAAATAAATATATAGTACTTTGCTTGTATTTGTTTACAAAGTTTAAAGTCGTATCTATTAATACCGATTGATCATTTAACCCATGCACAATTAAAATTTTTGAATTGTAGCCATCTTTATGAATAGGAGAAGCTTTTTCTAAGTTAGCGTCATTTGTATTTCCAAAATATTCAACGACTGCATTATCTCCAAGCCCTTTTGATTTTGTAAATAACACATCTGTAACTGGCGCTAAAGCAATCACTCTATCTACACTGTTTTCGTTTAACAAGGCCAATTGCCCACCTACTGAATGACCTAATAAGATAATCTCATCTTTTGATTTATAATAATCCGTCTCTTTAAACGTTTTGATTGCTTGTTTAATATCTTCAAAGGGTATCGGCCATCTATGCTCGCCTCTACAATATTCAATATTAACCACATTAAACCCTTCATTTAAAAACGTTTCAACTAAAGGTTCCATTAGCTTTTTGCTAAATTTTTGTCTCCAATACCCTCCATGAATAAGTAATATCCATTGCCCATTACTATTTTCTTTTTGATATACTTCAAAAAAATTTTCTTCATGATCCGAATACATTATTTTTTCCATTTAAAAACCACCCCTATGTTCTAAATACAATACACAACATGTCTTTATTTAATTTTTTCATACCAAAACGCCTTGTAGTTTTTAATATCCATTTACCTATAACCAAATCACTGAACTTGTAAACAATTGATATAAGTGCTTTTTTAATTAAAACTTGTAGAATAATTACTATTATTTAAAAACCGCCTTATATGATTTTAATTATAAAAACTAAGCATTAATTTTTCATTTTTTAGTATCTACTTTAAAGGAAGCATATTCATTTATATCTTAAATTTTTAAATATCAGTCATGTGTTTTTTTAATGTCTAATGCAATTTGAATTTGGTTTTCTCTTTCTGTAACGGCTGAATCTATATCGCCTTCATTCACTAAATTAATTACTTTAATAGCATATCTGAGGATACTATAGCATGACCACGCATAGCTCTGTTGAAGTAGCACATAAAAAAACGCGAGATGCAAATTTACTTACCTCTGATTTTAAGTTCATGTCATTAGAAATGCTTGAGATTTTTTAGTAAAGTTGGAAGAAATATATTGGAGTGATTAATGTGGGCGAAAAAGAATTTTTCCAAAGATTATTAGCTATTTCTAACGAAGGTTTAAATTATTCTAAAGATCCATATGACATTGAGCGATACAATAACCTATTTGATATAACGCAAAAATTTATAAATACGCATTTAACACAAAAACCTATAAATTTTCACAAAGAGCAAGGTTATCCAACACCCAAAATCGACGTGAGAGCGTTGATCCTAGACCATAACGATCATATTTTATTAGTGGAAGACTCTAAAACTAAATTATGGGCACTACCAGGCGGATTTGCAGAAATAGGCATATCACCAGTTGAAAATATAATTAAAGAGGTTAAAGAAGAAACAGGATTAAATACTACTGTCAAAAATCTCATCGCTGTTTACGATACAAACAAATCGAATCCAGAGAACGCCTTAGCGCAATATTACAAACTAATATATTACTGTAAAAAATTAAGTGGCAATTTAACGACTAGTATTGAAACTAGTTCAGTAGCTTTCTTTGACTTAAAAAGGCTACCGGTGCTATCAACTAAAAGAAATACTGAACAACAAATCATTGATTGTTTTAATAACAAAAATGGAAAAACCATTATTGAATAATATGAACTTCCTCTACTAATTCGTGGTATTTTTGTTTATTTCTTTTATCCTATAATTAGTAGAGAAAACATCATTAATCTTTTAATATTCAAACAAGGGGTTATATATAGAAAATTGGATTAATTTTATAGTGATGTCTTTATTGATTCTCATCGCACCAGGCCAAAGCTTTTTGCTGTTATAAAAAACAGCATACACGTTGGAATCAAAAGTGGCATTTTCACAACTTTAAGGATAGCAAACGCCTATTTAATTTACGCAATTTTAGCCACTTTAGGCCTTATTTTTATATTAGTAAGTTCCCATACTGTTTTTTAGCAATCAAAGTATTAGGTGCTCTATATATTGTTTATTTAAGTCTTAACAATATAATTAATGCGCATAAATTCAACTATCAAAGGATTGATTCTGTAAATACGAAAAAAATAAATTTGTTTAACGCTTATAAAGAAGGATTTACTACTATGATTTTAAATCCAAAGGCTATTTTATTTTATATTAGTATCTTATCCCAATTTATAAACCATCAGAACAATGAAAGTGTACAAGGCGCAATACTTTCAGGATTGTTTATTGTAACTGTAATAACGTGGTTTAGTTTGTGTACTTTTATATTTAATTATGTAAAAGCAATTTTTCAAAAACCTAAATTTAAAATGGTTTTTGACTACATTATTAGTATTACCTTAATTGCGCTATCAGTTAAAATTTTGACCACAAAACAATGATATATTTGTAACGTAAATTTTTAATCCATTAAACTGAGATATAAACTAGTGTCTCAGTTTTTTGATCTTACTTCGAGATATTAATCAATATCTTTCATTCTGAACCATCACTAAATCTTATCAAATTCACAATTATTTTCTATGTTATGATTCATTTTAAATTATAGAATATCATATTAAAACAACCACCCTAGTGAGTGGTTGTGACAGTAAATTTTAAATTATATACAATAAAGTTAATAAATTTCATAACTTTGTCCCGTTTGAATGCCTTCGACGCTTTTTATATATTCTAATGCAACTCTTTTTAATGGCACTGGTTTAAAACCGGGAAAATACGCCTTCAATTGATCTGGAGACTCTTCAAAAACATTTGGACTAACTGTATTAATACGAATTCCTCTCGGTGCTTCTGCAGCTGCTGATTTAGCAAAGGCCTTTACACCACCATTTGCTAAAGCAGATGATGCGCCTTCAAAAATAGGGCAATCCATAATGACACCTGTTGTTAATGTAAAACTGCCACCATCATTAATATACTCCATCCCTAATAAAACCAAATTAACTTGTCCTTTCAACTTACTATCGATGCTTATATCATTTAATTCTGGTGTCATTTCATTTAATGGGCCAAAATGTGCAGCTCCTGTGGCACTTATAACAGCATCAACCTTGCCTACTTCTTTATACATTTGCTTAATGCTTTCAGTATCAGTAATATCTACTTCAACGTCCGCGTTATGTCTAGATGCACCAATGACTTTATGCTTTTTTTCTAACTCCTTTTTTAGAACAGAACCTAATAAACCTGTATATCCTATTAATAATATTTTCAAACCCACCACCCCTTTACTTAAAGTTAACAACCGGAAAAGAAAAAGTAAATTTATTTATTTCAGAATATTGGAATAATTTAAAACTCAAAAATTTATGCAATTTGTAACCAAAAGATATATATAGTCAATAAAATAAATAACCACTCCGAAGAGTGGTTGCACAAAATTTGTTTGGGTAAATGTCTGAAGTTTACCTGTATATAGATTATCATATCATTTGTATTTACTGTATAAGGGTATTCCCTAATATTAATATATCTTTGAGCCACTACCAATTGATATGTGGGACGCCTATGAGTTTAGCGCATTAAAGCTTTCTAATGGGATGGTAAAGATTAAAAAGGCTTTATAAACATTCAAATAATATTATTTAAAAAAAGCACTGTATTGCACATGAATAACGAGTTACATATTTAAGTAATTAAGGCTTATTACATTATGTGATTTATATTATCGAAGATGCTTTATAATTCGAAGATTTCATTTATTTAAAAACAATAATCAACACGTAATATTTCTAATCGTTTTAACTACTTAGTTATAATTTGCAAACAGCTCGGATGTATGAAATAAGTTATTTCTCCAATATTTATTTTTATACTACGTTGTTCGAAAATAGTATTTTTATTTTCAATCAACCATTCTATTGGTGAGTCATAAATATCATTTATAACTACGTCTTTCATATTTGTAAGATCAGTCCAAGTGCCAATTAAATTTGCATAAATATGAGTCATATCAACACTCCTTTTCTTCATACCTTATTATTAATTTCTAGAAATATAGTAAATTTTAACATATCGTATATTTCCTCTCCACTATGCGTGTATATTGGACGGTTAAAACAGTTTTCATCCATTACACAAAAATATACAAATTTCTTATAATAATAAGATGTTTGCACACATTTATTTTTAATATAGTGCAATTAAATTATAACAATAGTTTTTTAGGAGGAGCTAAATGAAGAAAGCCTTTTTTTATTAATATCAAATTTCTTAATTTTATCCGCATGTAGTAATAGTGAAGATAGTAAATCGAGTGATAATAAAGAAACTGAATCATCATCTAAAGACACGAAAAAAAATTATACTAAAGACGACGATACACAATCTGATATTGATAAAAATACTAGCGAAAATAAGACAGGTGCTAGCAATACTCAAGCAGCTGATACTGTAAACAAGCAAGATGAAACTTCTGAAGAACGTCCACACATACAAAATAAAGATAACATACAAGAAAAGAATCCTAATACAAATGCTGAAGACCAAACACAACAAGGCAATAGACCCTTCGGCGTTATCCCGCCAAAAGGTATGACAAGCGAAGAATATCAACTTCTAGAAAATAATATACCTAAAGCCAACAATGTCTCAAATGAAGAATATGAACAGCTATTAAATGAACAAGTACAAAAGATAGCAAATGAAAATAACCATTCAATAGAAACACCAATGGGCACATTTACGCCAAATAATCAAAATGAAAATCCAGGGCAAAATCAAAAAATAGATTTAAATTCAATGCCTGCCGGAGATTTTTCAACTGAAGGTATGTCTGAAGAAGCACAAAATGAAATAGATAAGCTTACAAGACAAAAAGATTTTGAAGGTTTATCACAAGAAAAACATAACGATAGCTTATCAGAAATTATGAATGATGAAATAAATAAAAATTAAACACCTTCAACTGTATCTTTTTTCGATAAAATGATCATGCTAAAATTTTATTTTTATTGTATCGAAGCAAATATAAACGTTTAATTAAATATCTATTTTGATATTTAAACAAATACAAAAGAGGTGTTTTATGAGATTTAAAAAGAGCTTGAAATATTCACTTGTCTTTTTTTAATTATTACTTTTTTAACAATTATTTTCAGACCAGCTGAAACAGAAATCAGCGAAATAATTCACGCGCCCTTTCTCAAAATATTTATTTTAATTAGTAACAAATTTATAAAAACATTAACTATCAGTTTACCTGCAACAATCGTAATATTTTTTGTATATTATTTTTATATTTTAAAATAACAATAATGTTACCCTTTTGTTTTATTTATTTTGTTATCATTAATCTTTTAGCTCATCTTAATTGATGGGCTTATTTTTTATGTAATATCCTCCAAATTATGTTTGCTTAATCCAGTTTCTTAAATATAAATGAATACTATTTCACACATTTTCACTTTATAAAAAACCCTACCTTAACAGGTAGAGTTAAAATTAATCTTCTATAAATTGAAGTTCATATATTGTCTTGTTTTTATACATATTAAATTCGTCCAACTTGCCATTCAATGTCAGTGTATGTTGTTTTCTACTGACATTATGACGGTAAGATATTCTAATATTTATATTAGACTCATATCCATTATTTTGGATTGTGCTTTCAAATTCTTCAAATACTTCTTTGTTTACAGGTAAAAGATAACTTTCTTTACTTGGTAACATATTTACATATTTTTCTTGTATAACTTTTTCACCATCTAATAAAATCTCAATTTTTATCTTTTTAGCAGCACCGCCGCCCAAGTTATATAATTTTAAATAATCTTCATGATCAGTAATGTCAGTTGACATATTTTTCATGGTAAGCTCGTCTTCTTCATTTAGTTCAAGCAATACTTGGTTAAAACCTAAAGCTGGAATAAAGCCGATTTTCATTTGGTACAGTTGCAAAGTGACTGAAACAAAATAGAATAATGCCATTATAAATGTGCCTATAGAACCTATTGCTGAAATTAAATTTATCATAGAATTTCCCCTTTTATATTTTCAGGAGACAGTAGTAGGACTGTAAATATAACACATATCTATAAAAATATCGCCTCTAAAAGTTAAAAACGATTGATTAATTGATGAACACTTTACAATAATAATATACATACCATAATTCTAATTGACTATAAATAATTAACATTTCAAATAATATTATAATTATTCTTACTAATTATTTTTTAGTATAGTACAATAATTTTATACAAATATAATTTAGAGGAGACACATATGAAAAAATTACTATTTTTATTATTAGCAAGTTTTTTGGTTTTATCTGCATGTGGTGATAACGAACAAAGTAAATCAGAAGATAAGAAGGAAAACCAATCATCATCAAAAGAAGCTGAAAAAGGAGAGAATAAAGAAGAAAACAAACAAAAAGAAATTACTAAAAAAGAAAACTCTAAAGAATCTGAAGATAAAACAACTTTAAAATCTTCAAATGATGAAGATCAATCTGAAACGAAAAATGATCAACAGAAAAGTGAAGACAAAAAAGAAAACAAACCTAAACCGGGCACTACGGATAAGATACCAGTTGAATTAGCCTCTACTGTTGATGGTGATACTGCTAAATTTATATATGAAGAAACCAAAGCATCTTTTAGATTTTTACTAATTGACACACCTGAAACTAAACACCCAAGCGTAGGCAAGCAACCATTTGGCCAAGAAGCCTCAGATAGAACCGCAGAGTTACTAAATAATGCTGAAAAAATAGAAGTAGAATTTGATGTTGGAGAAAAGCAAGATAAATACGGAAGAAATTTAGCTTACATATATGTAGATGGAGACATGTTAAATAATATATTAGTAAGAGAAGGTTTAGCAAAAGTAGCTTACGTTTACCCTCCAAATACTAGATATTTGACAGAGTTAGAAAATTCACAAGAACAAGCAAAATCAGAAAAAATAGGCATTTGGAGTTTAAATTCTGCATTTGAAGAACAAAACAATACTCAAAATCAAGCAAAGACAGAAAACAATTCTAATTCCGACCCTACTTCAAGTAATAATTTTAATGACGACACCGAAGATAATACCAATTCAACAACTGAAAATACTACAACTTTCCCAAATTGTACAGCGCTACGTCAGGTTTATCCAGAAGGCGTTCCACAAGATCATCCTGCATATGAGTCAAAACACGATAGAGATAAAGATGGCTATGCATGTGAAGTGAGTTAATTTTCAAAGGGCATCGTGATGATGTCCTATTTTTTATCTGTTTCAGAATTGCAAAAATTAGACTTTTTATTAAAAATGATAAATAGGTGTAATGAAAGTTAGGCGTTTAAATTTATTTTAGATTTGAGCAAGGCGTCTATAAGAACTGATGAGCATCGATGAAAAGATTGAATTTGATTTTATAAATAGCGTACGTGAAGATTGATTATAGAATTAACACCAAGCGTTAACCTTATCATAATCACGCACAGATTAGACCATTTTTATTGATGAAGTAAATTCACAATATAGTCATTTGTACCTGAATATGCAAAAAATTATAAAATGTTTATAGCCACTGCCTAATGTTGGGCAGTGGTTTTTAATTTAATTTATTAATCATAGATTTTAATAATACAATTTGACCAAAGTGTCGATTAGTATGAATAATAGCAAAATGTATAGATTGATTAAAATTTTCCATATAAACGTCTACATCTTTAAGTACAATTGGTTCATTTCTATCTTTCTTTAATTGTTTTTCTAAAGCATTAAGAATTCTATCAAGTTGTTCATCTAATAATTTTTTTAGTTCGGTAAAAGAAGGTTCATAACCATCAAAATCTTTTGGTGATGTTCCCCACAAAAAATATTTTGCAGGCGTTTGATCTAAAACATTTTCCCCATTAATAGTTTCAAATACTAAAAAATCATTCAATAAAATTAAATGACCTAATTGCCATTTGATATTATTATTAGCAACGTTTAGTTGATAAGTAGCTATTTCCTCATCTATGTCTCTTATATGCTTTTTTAATAAATTATATGAAGCTTGGATTTGCTCTTTAATCATTTTTTATAACTCCTCATTTGAAATATTTGATATTAAATCCATTCTAGGGTTAAAACAATATCATTTATGTTTATTTATCACAAAGTAATAACTACAAATTTGTAACGTACTTTTTTATAAGCAAGGCAAATCTGTGTTAATACCATGGCAATAAAAAAACTCTCAACCACTTGGGCTGAGAGCTCTGTAATGGAGACGGCGGGAATTAATAATAGCATTTATCTATTGATTTACAATACCTTATGAATATTGTCATATCAATGTTTACGTTGTGTTAGCACGTTGGTGTAAAATGTTAAAATTGAAAAAACAACATATTTTTGGGGCAACATATACGTATTCATTCCCGTATGCGTGAGATAAATATATTACTTTACGTGAAATTCATTGAATAAATAATATTAAAATTGAAAAACAACATAAATTTGTATAATTTATTTTATAATTCACATTCAAAGTAAGACAATATATTAGTTTATAATCAATTTAATCTTAATCCTTTTTCTAATTCATATATATCATATTTGGGTATTTCATCAAGACTATACCCTATTTTCTTAATTAATCTAAATATTTCATATTTATTTTTTTCAAGTTTTTATTAATTTGTTTTTTCCCTGATTCATCAAACCAGTGACCAACCTCTTTTATCCAATTCATTTCTTTAATATCTTCTATATTCTTTTGTATCTCATTAAATTTATTTTCACAAATTTTATCTGTAAATTCCACTTCAATATATATTTTTTCGATTTGCTTTAAAATCTCTTTTATTTCAAAAACACATGTGTATACCTGCTCCTCTTCGTTTAGTAAATTATTATTCCATTTTTTTAGATCTCGTTTGATAGCATTCAATCCCTTACTTTCCAAATCCGATAACATTTTTTGATGATCAGTAATATATTCCTTTTTTCTTTCATAATTTATTTCTTTTTCTTTTAATTTCAATGCGTTATCTCCTGCAATTTTAGCACCTAAATAAGCCCCTCCAAATGTAGCAAAAATACCAATGAAACTAATCGCTATTGTATAACCTTCCAGTTTATTTTCAGGATCTACTTTACTTAGTATATAACCAACTGTAAAAATAAAAGCGAATATCATTAAACTGATTACACCAATAATAGTTATAACAGTCTTACCGTCCAATCGATTCAAGTTCTACTCTCCTCTTAATTATTATTATTTATAATTATCATCTAAAAATCAAACTAATACAAGCTGAGTTTTATATTAAATTTGGTATTAGTTATTTGAGACTAACAACTGTTACTCAATTTTAAGTAATAGTGTAGTGTAATAAGGACTAGGTTACTTACCTAGTCCTCAAATCTGAGGATTGAAAAACTGAATAATCAAATCTCAAATTTGAGCCATGTATTTTTACAAAATCCAAAATTTGTTTTTGACCTGCCCTAACGATTCGTTCAGTCAGCTTATGGGGGGTAGCGTTTCACGCCCCCATGATAGACGGGTCGATATTTCGGCACGCCTCTACTACACCTGCGTTCTCCAACACCCTCATTTTTGAGGAGGTCACATCGCTCTTAAAAATTGCTCGAAGTTATCAAATAACCTTAATTATAGTTCTGATATTAACTCTGTGCTGCATCGATAAGCTATTTTAAGTATAGTTGACTGATATTCACTTTTTAAATTCATCCAATAATTTAAATATAAATACAGTCCCCTCAATTATTCCACCCATTTATCCTCTATATTTTTACAAAAAAAAGACTTGATTAAGTATACTTATAGTAGAGGTCTAACCAAGCTTTAGTAAATTAAGCATTATTCATATATACGTTTATAAAGTTCATCATTATCTACATTTATAATTTCATCATTAACCTCTAAAAGCGCCTTAAATGTTTTCAAGATAAGGTCTTCACTATCTTTTATATGTATATATTTTTCATTAATATTTCTCACTTTAACCAGTGAATACAATATTTCTATATATTGGCTCAAAACAAATATTTTATTCAAGTAAAAATCGGGATTTTTTTTGCCTTTTATTATAAAATAAGAGAACTGAGGGGATAACTTTTTTATTAAATCATTATACTCTCTAATATAATTTATATAACGTTCTTTGAATATATATTCAT
>FLSG01003543.1_pt2 | contig 15485 bp, 15 predicted proteins | sample 1550511 | NCBI WGS metagenome assembly FLSG01 (sample SAMEA4031768, study PRJEB14383) | metagenome | biome: human; feature: oral; material: saliva | place: Philippines | collected 2014
CGACCGTTCGCTTAGAAGGCGAATGCTCTATCCTACTGAGCTACTGTGACAATGGTTTTGACAACAAAGATAATTATAGAAAAAGCTTTTGTTAATGTCAATTACTTTTTAATGTTTTCCCAATTCTTTTGCATATTTTCGAAATAACAGCGCCATTTATTTTTCAAATTGTTTTAGTTAAAGAAGCACTTCATCGGCTTCCTTAGTAATTAACATAACCCCATCGCCTAGCGGTACTAAAGAAGAGGTCAAATCTGGATGCTGGTTCACAGTATCTAAAAACTGATTTAATTTCTTATGGATTCCTCGTTTACCACGAGGGATTTCTTTTTCATCTTGTAGAATAGTTCCCCCTTGAAAAACATCATCGACCATTAAAACACCCTCTTTTTTTAACAAACGCAGGCAGTCAGGTAAAAATTCGATATATTTAGATTTAGCACTATCCATAAAAATAAAGTCATAGCTTCCTTTTAACGTTGGCAAAATGTCAGCCGCTTGCCCTTCAAGTAAGGTAATTTTATCTTCTAATTCTAAAAATCGGAAAGTTTCTTTGGCTTCTGCAATCATCTTGTCAAAACGATCAATCGTCGTAACATGACCATTATCTCCCACATATTGAGTCATTAAACTCGCTGAAAATCCGATGGCTGTTCCAATTTCCAAAACTTGTTGTGGTTTGATTTGTCCTAATAAAAATTCCATAAAAACTACTGTTTCATGCGGAATAATAGGAACGCCGCGCTTGTTAGCATCTTTTTCTATGATATTTAATTTTCCCGTTAATGATTTTTGCTGGCTGCGCATATAATCCACTAGTTCTGCTTTAACTACTGGTCGATGCATCATTTCATTTTGCATGTTCGTCTCTCCTCGTATTTCTCGCTTTCTCATTATACGTATTTACTTAAAAACCTGCAATCTTTTCTCAGTTTTCTCTTGCTTTTTTTGCTATTTCCTATTAATCTTAAATCAGAAATTGGATTAGTAGTAAAAGACACGCTTTTAGAGAATCAAAGCTAGGCTGAAACTTTGATGCCCCTGTTTTTATGAACCTGCCAATAACAGACGGGTTAAAGCCCTTATCCTTTTGAAGCTGGATTACATAAAGTGATCAATAAAGGTGGTACCGCGAGATGAACATATTTCGTCCTTTTTATAGGATGAGATGTGTTTTTATTTATGAGGAGGAAAACAATGGCAGAACAAACAAATGATTTCACCCAATGGTATTTACAAACAGTGCAACAATCTGAACTGATGGCTTATTCCGCAGTCAGAGGTTCAATTATATTTCGACCTGACGGTTACGAATTGTGGGAACATATTCAAGAAGAATTCAATAAATTTTTGAAAAAAGAAGGGATTCGCAACGCTTATTTCCCCATGTTGATTCCACAAAACTTTTTCATGAAAGAAGCAGATCATGTGGAAGGCTTTGCTCCTGAAATTCCATGGGTCACAGAAGTCGGTGATGAAAAATTAGAAGAACCTTTAGGACTACGCCCAACCTCAGAAACAACCATTGGTAACGCCTTTTCTGATTGGATTAATTCCTATCGCGATCTTCCTTATGAAATCAACCAATGGGCTAATGTTTTTCGTTGGGAAAAGAAAACTTTGCCATTTTTACGTACATCTGAATTTTTATGGCAAGAAGGACACACCGCACATGCAACCAAAGAAGAAGCCCGTCAGCGTACGATGAATGTCTTAGATGAATATGCTCGCCTTTGCGAAGAGTTTTTAGCTATTCCAGTTTATAAGGGACAAAAAACAGATTCTGAGCGTTTTGCTGGTGCTGTTGATACTTATTCAGTCGAAGCGATGATGCAAGATGGCAAAGCTGTACAGGCTGGTACATCGCATTATATGGGAACCAATTTCGCTGAGGCTTTTGACATCACTTATTTAAATAAAGAAAACCAGCACATCTATGCTCATACGACTTCTTGGGGCGCTTCTACACGTCTTATTGGTGCTTTGATTATGACTCATGGCGATCAAAATGGGCTTGTTTTGCCACCCACTGTCGCACCCAATCAAGTTGTTCTAATGCCAGTAGGACCTTGGAAGAAAAATCCTAGCGTTATGGAAAAACTAGATGAAATTTCCAGTGATCTAAAAGAAGCGGGCTATCGTGTACGTATGGATGATAGTGACAATACACCAGGCTATAAATTTAATGAATGGGAATTAAAAGGGGCTTGTATCCGTATTGAATGTGGACCTCGTGACATTGAAAATGGTCATGTAATGGTCAAAAGCCGTGATGTAGCAGATAAACAAAAAGTTCCATTTGAACAAATTAATAATTTTGTAGCTGAAGAACTTGCTGCTATGACTCCACGTTTATTGAAAAAAGCGCAGAAACGTATAAAAGACAATGAATATTACAATGTTGATACCTTAGAAGAACTAAAAGCTCATGTTGAAACTTGTCAAAAAGAAGGAAAGCCTGCCGGATTTGTATTAGTCGGTTGGGATGGTACTGAAGAAACAGAAGAAGCAATCAAAGAAGAGACTGGGTTTACTACTCGAAACATTCCTTTTGAAGCGCCGGTTAAAAAAGAGAAGGACATTGTTAGTGGAAAACCTGCAAAATATACTGTTTGGATTGCTCGAGCATACTAAATTTAAAAAAACGAAAGTTAAGCGCCATTGGCCTAACTTCCGTTTTTTTTAGTATTGTTTTACTTAAAAAGGCAGTGAAATAGCCTCTATTGCAAGAAAGAAATTAAGAATAAATAACCAACTTTTTCATCACTTATTTCCTTTAAATAATAGACAAAGATTGCTTAGAAGTTGGTTTAGGAAACTCTTTATCCAGCTGTTTTATTTCATCATCTGTCAGCTGAATTTTGGCTGCTTCAATATTTTCGATAACATGTTCTGGATTACTAGATTGCGGAATGGCTAGTGTTTGACCCTTTCTTATACTCCAAGCCAGTAGCATTTGAAAAACTGTTGCTTGATGGTTTTGCGCAATTTCTTTTAGCTTGGCATTAGAATTCAATTGCCCTCCTAATTGGTCACCTTCAGCCATGGGCGCATAGGCAATTAAAGGAAGCTGCTTTTTTTGCATATAAGGCAATAAATCAAACTCGATTCCTCTTGCTCCCAAATTATAGAGGACTTGATTTACCTGGCAGTTTTGGCTATCTTTCTTTTGGTACATCTTTTCTAGATCTTTTACATCAAAATTAGAAACACCCCATGCCTTGATCTTTCCTGCCTTTTTTGCTTCTTCTAGTGCCTCAATCGTTTCTTCAATGGGAATATTACCTGTCCAATGAAGTAAATAAAGATCCAAATAATCCGTGCCCAATCTTTTTAAGCTGTTATCTAAGCTGACAGGCAATTGTTTTTTAGAAGCATTCCAAGGATACACTTTTGAAATCAAGAATAAATCTTCACGCTTAAAATCTTGCATGGCTTCACCTACTAAAAGCTCAGAACCACCATCGCCATACATTTCTGCAGTATCAAGGACAACAGCGCCATGTTCTATTCCAGTTTTTAAAGCTTCTAACTCTTGCCCTTTTTTAGATGGGTCTTCTCCCATATGCCAAGTACCTAGACCGATGGGAAAAAGTTCTTCTTGATTGATCTTAACAGTAGACATCTAAATTCCGCCTTTCCTTTAAAAAATCGCACAGCTTTTAACTTAATAGATTAAATTAAATAAATCTTCATTTTCCATATCACCAAAATATTTCTTAACGTCAATGGCATCCACTACTTTTTTCAAGTCTTCTCTTTCATATCTAGTACCGATCAGTTGGTCTTCTACGTCTTTAATATCGCCTAGTCCAAAGAAATCGCCATAAATCTTAGCGTTTGCAATTTTACCTTCTTTAACATTTAAACGTACATCAATTGAACCGATAGAAAAACGTTCATAACGTTCAACATTAAACTCAGGCGAGTGTCCATAATTCCAGTCCCAGTTTCCATAATACTTATCGGTATATTCTTTAATATTTTTCCAATCATCTTCTGTCAGCTCATAAGTATTCACTTCATCCACAGAGTCTACGCCAAAGATTTTCAATAAAATTTCGTTTCTGAATTCTTCAGTCGTCATATCTTGGTTTTCCTCAGGTAAGAAAGGCTTAATATTAGTTACTCGTGAGCGAATCGACTTAATCCCTTTTGATTCAATTTTATCTTTACGAACCTTTAAAGCATTGGTTACTTCGTTTTTATCACTATCTAGCATTAAAGTACCGTGGGCGTACATTCTACCATTAGTCGAATACATTGCATTACCGGAAAACTTCATATCATCGATCACTAAATCATTACGGCCTTTAAGACGGGCCCCTTCAACACCCATATCATGCAGTGCATTTACTACAGGTTCAGTAAATCTTGCAAAATTTCTAAAAGAGTTACCATCGTCTGGTGTAATAAAGCTATAATTTAAATTACCTAAATCATGATAAACAGCACCGCCTCCACTAAGACGTCTTACCACATGAATGCCATATTCATCGACATAGTCCTGATTGATCTCTTCAAAAGTATTTTGGTTACGCCCTATAATAATTGAAGGTTCATTGATATAAAATAAAAGAATCGGCTCATCCGTTTTCATTTTATCAAGTAAATAATTTTCAATCGCTAAATTCACTCGCGGGTCGTTGCTTTCATTTGGCACATAGATCATTTTTCTATTCCTCCTTTTTATACACTTACTTATTGTAACATGCTTTTATCTTATCAACGAACAAATAACTTTACAAATTTATTTACTTTGTGATATTCCAAACTCCAGCATAAGTACTATTATGAAGCTATTATTTAATAATCTTTCACAAATTTCGAATACTATATATAGTGCGTGTAGTTTATAATTAACCATTTAAATACAATATATTGTTGATTTTCTCTTATAAATAAATTATGATAATAATTGTATATAAAAAAGGAGTTGGTTCATTTGATGACGACAAAAATAAATAGTGAGCAAAGTATTTCTTTATCTTCCCAACTTTCAGATATGAAAGTAATCAAACGTGACGGTCGTTTAGTTCATTTTAACGCACAAAAAATTTATGACGCACTGCTAAAAGCCAAAAAACATTTAGAAGGTAAATTGTCTCCACTTGATCATGAACATATCAATCGAATCGTAGAACAAGTAATTAGTGAAATCAACTATCGCTTCCAACAAAATGTCAAAATTTATGAAATCCAAAATATCGTTGAACACACACTTTTAGAAAACCACGAATATGAACTAGCGCAAGAATATATCAACTATCGAACGCAAAGAGATTTTAAACGTAGCCAAGCGACTGATATCAACTTTAGTATCGATCAGTTAATGGGCAAAGAAAAAACGGTAGTCAACGAAAATGCCAATAAAGATAGCGATGTATTCAATACACAAAGAGATTTAACTGCTGGTATTGTTGGAAAATCAATCGGCCTTAAGATGTTACCCCCACATGTAGCAAATGCTCATCAAAAAGGGGACATTCATTATCATGATCTAGACTATCAACCTTATGCTCCGATGACAAATTGCTGTTTGATTGACTTTAAAGGGATGTTAAACAAGGGCTTTAAAATTGGAAATGCGGAAGTTGAGCCACCAAAATCTATTCAAACGGCAACTGCACAAATTTCTCAAATCATTGCAAATGTCGCTTCCAGTCAATACGGTGGTTGCTCTGCCGATCGTTTAGATGAAACTTTAGCTCCTTTTGCTAAATTGAACTATCAGAAACATTTGAAGGAAGCAAAAATTTGGATTGAAGGTCAGACGCGGCAAAAAGAATTCGCCATGAAAAAAACGAAAAAAGATATTTTTGATGCTATGCAAAGTCTAGAATATGAAATCAATACCTTATTTACTTCAAATGGCCAAACGCCCTTTACTTCTATTGGTTTTGGACTTGGTACAGATTGGTTTGCTAGAGAAATTCAACGAGCAATCTTACAAAATAGAATCAACGGTTTAGGTAGCGAGCACCGTACAGCCATCTTTCCTAAATTGATTTTTAGCATCAAAGATGGGACAAACCTAAATCAAAAAGACCCCAATTACGATATTAAACAGCTAGCTTTGGAATGTGCTACTAAAAGAATGTATCCAGATATTTTAAATTACGACAAAATCGTTGAATTAACCGGTAGTTTTAAAGTGCCTATGGGATGTCGTTCCTTCTTACAGGGCTGGAAAAATGAGAACGGCGAAGAGGTCAATGTTGGACGTATGAATTTAGGCGTAGTTACGATAAACTTACCTCGTATAGCCATGCAAGCAGAAGGCGATATGGAAGATTTTTGGAAAATTTTAGATGAACGTTTAAGTATTGCAAAGGACGCTTTAGTTTATCGAGTCGAACGCTGTAAACAAGCAAATCCTGCAAATGCTCCTATTTTGTATATGTATGGTGCTTTTGGTAAACGTCTAGGACGTGAAGAATCGGTTAATGAACTATTCAAAAACAAACGCGCAACCGTCTCTCTTGGTTATATTGGTTTATATGAAGCAGCCTCAGCTTTTTATGGGCAAGATTGGGAAAGTAACGAAAAAGCTAAAAACTTTACCTTAGACATTGTCAAAAAGCTTAAAAATAATACCGACCAATGGGGAAATGAATACGGCTATCATTTTAGCGTCTATTGCACACCGAGTGAGAGCTTAACTGATCGTTTTTGCCGTTTAGATACTGAAAAATTTGGCATCGTAGAAAATATTACAGACAAAGAATATTATACGAATAGTTTTCACTACGATATTCGTAAGGATCCTACACCATTTGAAAAATTAGATTTTGAAAAGGATTATCCAAAATATTGCGCAGGTGGTTTTATTCATTACTGCGAATACCCTGTTTTACAGCAAAATCCAAAAGCACTAGAGGCTGTCTGGGATTATTCTTACGATCGTGTTGGTTATCTAGGGACAAATACCCCTATCGATCATTGTTACGAATGTGGTTTTGAAGGTGATTTTAAAGCAACAGAAAGAGGGTTTGAATGCCCACAATGTGGAAACCATGATCCTAAAACTTGTGATGTTGTGAAAAGGACCTGCGGATATCTAGGCAACCCACAAGCTCGTCCGATGGTTCATGGACGTCATAAAGAAATCGCTTCTCGTGTAAAGCATATGGGAAATGAATAAAATATTTGCTAAAGGAGGATTATATTGCGTAATCCAAGACCTAAAGAATGGCAGGCAAAAGATTATAGTAAAAATTATATCGCAGATTACAAACCCTTCAATTTTGTGGATGGTGAGGGCGTAAGAAATAGCCTGTATGTAAGTGGCTGTCTTTTTGCCTGTGAAGGTTGTTTTAATAAAGCTGTCCAAAGCTTTCGTTATGGTCAACCTTTCACCCAAGAACTAGAAGAACAAATTATCAAAGATCTCGCACCAGAATATGTACAAGGATTAACTCTTTTAGGAGGAGAACCTTTTTTAAATACTGAAGTTTGTTTGCAAGTTATCAACCATGTTAAAGAAGTTTACGGTAGTAAAAAAGATATTTGGAGCTGGTCAGGTTATACTTTTGAAGAATTATTGCAGGATACTGATGATAAACTGGAGATGCTTGCCAAAATAGACATATTAGTAGATGGACGCTTTGAATTGAATAAAAAAAATCTAAATTTACAATTTCGTGGCAGTAGCAACCAGCGAATTGTTGATGTAGCAAAGTCATTAAAAATTGGACAAGCAGTTATCTGGGAAAAATGTCATGATGCTGATACCCAATATGAACAAATAAAAAAACAAAATCTAATCTAAAATAAGCAACAAGGAAAATGATAAAATTTTCCTTGTTGCTTATTTGTAAGGGTCACCTTTTTCCCAAAGGGGTAGAACGATATTTTCATAGGTTAGAGGGTCTAAATTAGTCATTGTAATCCCTAAAAGACGCACGCCTTTTTCCACTTGAGCCACTTCTTCAAAGATCAAACTTACCTGCGAAAAAATATCATCCTTTTGATAAATATACTCTTGGACTGTCGCACGTTTAGTGATGGTTTCAAAATCAGAATAACGTAATTTTAGTACAACGGTCTTGCCATGTTTTTGCTCTTTTTTTAAACTTTCTGTTACTTGCTCTGCCATAATTCTTAACTGTGATAAGCATTCTTGTTCACTTGTTAAGGCTTTGCCGTAAGTTCGTTCGCGTCCCACAGACTTACGTTCTCTAGTGACTTGAACAGGAGAATTATGGATTCCTCGAACTTTTCGATAAAGAGAATAGCCCATTTTCCCAAAAAGCTGGATTAATTCCATCTCACTTTTTTGGTAAAGATCGTTTCCTGTGTAAACCCCTAACTCATGCATTTTAGGCACGGTTTTTTTACCAACACCGTGAAACTTTTCAATAGGTAAATCGCGCAAAAAATCTACGGCTTCATCCGGCGTAACTACCGTCATCCCTCTTGGTTTTTGATAATCTGAAGCTAATTTGGCTAAAAATTTGTTATAACTGACACCAGCTGAACAAGTTAAATGAACTTCTTGCCAAATATCATGTTGAATCAATTTAGCTATTTTTATCGCTGAGCTACTATTTATTTTATTATTTGTCACATCTAAATATGCTTCATCGATTGATACAGGTTCAATGATATCAGTATAATAATGGAAAATTTCACGTATTTTTTGTGAAATTTCTCGGTATTTTTGATGATTTCCTGGAACAAAAGTCGCGTGGGGACATAATTCATAAGCTTTTTGTGCGCTCATTGCTGAATGGATACCATATTTACGCGCCTTATAGTTCGCAGTTGTCACAACACCACGCCCACCTGTATCTTTAGGATGACGAGCGATCACAAGCGGGTCTTCTGCTAGTTTTGGATTGTCTCTTTCTTCAACTGAAGCAAAGAAAGCATCCATATCAATATGGATAACTTTACGCGAAGTATCATTTTTTAACGGAAATTGTAAGCCGATCATCTTCCCCACCTCAATTCCATTATACTCAAACGAACGTTCCCCTGCAACTAGTTCAGTTCATGATAATCATTATAGACAGCTTGCTTTTTTAAACCATTTCTTTGAGCTACTTTTTTGATCGCTTCATTGGGTTTAAGACCTTCAGCTATTAAATTTTCTACCTGTATTTTTAATGGTTCTTGCGGTAATTGCTCTGAGACTTCTTGTGTCGTTTGTCCTTCAACAAGTATACAGCACTCACCCTTCACAGTATTTTCTTCCAAATAAGACTTTAATTCTGCCAATGTGCCTCTTAAATATTCTTCATGTATTTTTGTTAATTCGCGGCAAATGACTGCTTTTCTATCTTTGTCAAAACTTTCATTCATATTACTTATGGTCGTTTTTAAACGATAAGGCGATTCGTAAAAAATCATCGTCGCCTTTATTGTCGCCAACTGTTTCAATTCTGCTTTTTGCTCTTTTTTTTTACGGGGTAAAAAACCATAAAAATAATTTGGCTGAGCACTTAATCCGGAAGCAATCAAAGCTGTTAATCCTGCTGTTGGACCGGGTAAAGAAATCACAGAAATCCCTTCTTGAATACAAGCAGCTACCAATTCTTGTCCAGGATCGCTAATAGAAGGCATACCCGCATCACTTACTTGCGCAATCGTCTGCCCTTTTTGTAATAACTTCAAAAATTCGGGAATGCGCTGTTTGTAATTATGTTCATGTAAACTTTTTTGAGCAACTTCAATTTCAAAATGATTTAATAATTTTTGTGTGTTACGTGTATCTTCACTAGCAATTAAATCAGCCTCTTTTAATATTTTTACGCCACGTACAGTCATATCTTCTAAATTGCCGATAGGTGTTGGCACAAGATATAATTTTCCTCGCTCATCTTTATAACTTTGTTGTTTTTTCAATACTTACCTCCACTAAATTTTTTTATAAAAAAAGACTGGGTATCAAAAAATGATCCAGTCAATTCCTATTTATTGCTGCTATCACGATAAATAACTTCTAAGCAAAAGGCACAAGGTTCATCATGTTCACGTCTTGCACCATATAAATCATAACAAACATGAAAACCTTCTTCATAAATTTTTTCAAGATTTAAACGTGATCGTGAAAGTTCTTGCTTTTCCTTTTCTGGAAGTTTAGCGTCCTGCTGACTTAATTCATGAATACGTTCTCTTAAACGTTGATTTTCTAACTCTAGCGTTGCATTTTTTTCAACCAACTCTTGTAAAGAATCCTTCATCTCCATCAAATTTTGTGATAGTTTTTGTAAATCTTCTTCAAATTCATTTAACCCATCATACAAAGAACGTTTATCCATCGACATGTGCATCACCTGCTTTAAGCGTTTCTTTCAATTCTTCGTAATCGTATTCTACAGGAACTTGTTGATTTTTTAGACGGACCTTTACCACACGACTTAATAAATTAAGTCCAACGACCCTTCCTTTACCTTCAGGTGTCATCACTGCCCTACCATAATCCGGCAATTCTTTTTTGGCCTGCACGTATTCATCGTTTTCATAATTTAAACAACACATTAAACGCCCGCATAGACCTGATATTTTGCTTGGATTCAAAGATAGGCCTTGATCCTTGGCCATTTTAATTGAAACAGGAACAAATTCTCCTAAAAAAGTAGAACAACATAACTGTCGACCACAAGGACCAATTCCACCGATGATTTTTGCCTGATCTCTTATACCTATCTGACGTAATTCGATCCTCGTTTTAAAAACACTTGCCAATTCTTTAACAAGCCCTCTAAAATCGATTCGTTTATCTGCAGTAAAGCGAAAGATTATTTTATCACGTTCGAAAGTATATTCAGCATCAACTAATCTCATATCTATTCGATATTCATCTACTTTTTGCTTTCCAATTTTTAGTGCTTTTTGGGCGTCCATTCTATTTTTCATATCTTGTGATAATTCTTCTTTAGTTGCTTTATGTAAGATTGAACCTATTTCATCTGGCAAATCCTTTTCGGTCACTTCTTGCTTGCTAATGACAACACTAGCAATCGCTTTTAAATGCTTTTTTTCAACTAAAACTTTATCACCATATAAGAGATTTTCATCTCCTACTGAAAAATAATCAATAGGACCAGCCTTATGATAACGAACGCCTGCTACATTGATCACGTCACTCATCCTTTCTTAAGGAACTAGTCAATGATTCGCAAAGCTAATTGCTCAGCTATGCCTTGAAAGGCCACATTAGCAGCTAATTTCTTTTGCGCTTGTAAAATCAACTCAAGTATTTCATTGTTCCGTTGTGTCTTTTGTTTATCTTCTAACGAGTGGTTTCGCTCATCTTGAAAATAAACTAACAGCATGGCAAAAATCATACTTTGCTGCTGCTTTTCTTTTGCTTGAGCAGTGATCTTTTTTTGCACAAAAATAAAAGCTTGCGGATCTCCTTTTTTAAGGTAATCAAACCACTTAGCTATGATTTTCCTAGTTTCATTAAACCATTCATCTTCAGAGATTTCAACTGCTTTATCATAACTATTCGTTAGATTAGCAATAAGATTGGCTGTATTTGCCCCCAAGTCTTTTTCTTCTAACCGTTTGATTAAATGTTCCTTTGCTAAAGGCGTAAAATGAACGATTTGGCAACGTGATTGGATCGTCGGTAAAACTTGACCTAAAACATTGGTTTCTAAAATAGCTATTGAATCACCAACTGGCTCTTCTAATAACTTTAACAAACTGTTTGCGGCACTCGGGTTCATTTTATCAGCTTCTTGCACAATAGATATTTGCGTTCCCTTTTCAAAACTGCTCTTTGAAAGCTCTTCTTGGAGTTGACGTATTTGATTAACTTTGATTGTTTGCCCTTCTGGTTCAATCAATTGAACATTGGGATGTTCCCCTTCGTTGATTCGCATGCAGTTTACACATTGCTCGCAAGGTTGATTCTCATTGACATTTAAACACAATAAACGTTTGGCTAACCATAATGCCATATCGTGTTTTCCAGAGCCATTATCCCCTTCAAAAATATAAGCATGAGCCAAACGCTCATGCTCTACATTTTTTTTCATTTGCGAATAAACAAGAGGTTGACTTTGGGCTAAAAAATTTTCTTCTCCCATTTAAATTCTCCTTGTTTTCTTCTACTGACAATCCTTCGACAATTCAATATTGTTGAAATTTTTCAATAGGTAAAACAAATACTGTAGCGCCACCAACTTCTACTTCTACAGGATATGGTACTTGACCTTCTAAAGAAACATTTAACGTCATTGGAGGTGTGGAGACATATTGCTTTCTTGACTGACAAGTTTTTTTAATTAAACCTAAAGTTTTTTCCACTCGTTCATCTTCTACCCCAATAATGAAAGTGCTATTTCCTGCTTTCAAAAAACCGCCAGTAGATGACAATTTTGTCGCTCGAATGTTTGCTTCAATAAATTCATTAGCCAAACGATTACTATCTTTATCTTGAACGATCGCTAATACTAATTTCATTCTACCATCTCCTTAAAATAATCTGGGTAAGCTGTACTGATTGCTGAAAAACTTTGGTCAACTACATCTTGTAAACCAGTTCTAGCGTCAATTTTATGTACCCGAGTTGAGTTTTGTTCAACTATTTTTAAATAGGCATGACGGACCCTTTGATGAAATTCTAACCCTTCTGACTCCAATCGGTCAACTTGATATCCTCGAGATCTTTGAATTCTCTTTAATCCGGTGTCTGAATCAACATCTAAATACAGCGTAAAATCAGGAGTGAGCCCTTCGGTTGCAAACTGATTAATTTGAGCGACTTCTTCTATCCCAACACGGCGACCCGCGCCTTGGTAAGCAATAGAACTATCCACGAAACGATCACATAAGACAATTTTTCCATTATCTAAAGCCGGAGAAATTACATCAATAATATGTTGTCTACGCGCCGCAGCATAAAGTAATACTTCGCTACGATCGTCCATTTCCTCATAAGCCGGGTCTAAAATAAGATCACGGATTTTTTCCGCTATTTTTCCGCCCCCTGGCTCTCTTGTTTTGATAATTTCTTTTTCGGATGCAAATTGTAAGCGCGGAAATAATTCATTAAGTACGCTAGTTTTGCCTGCGCCATCTGGTCCTTCAATTGTTATGAATAGCCCGTCCACCCTAGTTCCTCCTTTTTGCCTACAATTTTTTATAATTCTGTCCTGCCTTCTACTGCTTTTGATAAAGTCACTTCATCAGCATACTCAATATCACTTCCAACAGATAAGCCATGAGCAAGCCGAGTGACTGTAATCCCTGCTGGCTTGATTAGACGTGAAAGATACATCGCAGTAGCTTCACCTTCTGTAGAAGCATTAGTAGCAATAATTACTTCTTTTATTTCTTCATTTTCTAAACGCTTGATCAAGTTAGGAATATTAATATCTTCAGGTCCTGTACCTTCCACCGGAGAAAGTACCCCGTGTAAAACATGGTAAAGTCCTTGATATTCTTTCATTTTTTCCAAAGCCATTACATCTTTAGGCTCTTCTACTACAAGCACGCATGAACGGTCTCGTGACGTATCTGCACATATCTCGCAGGGGTCATCTTCGGTAATATTCCCGCAAACACTGCAATAAGTTAAATCACGTTTAACACTTAATAAAGACTTAGCAAAGTCATTTACTGCCTCATCTTTCATATCAATGGTATAAAAAGCTAAACGTGTCGCTGTTTTTTGGCCGATACCTGGTAAATTCATATAACTTGCAATCAAACGAGCAATAGGTTCTGGATATTGCACAATTAAGACTCCTTTATTAACAAATCAGAAAAATAGGCATCGACTTACAAAGAGTCATTTTTTACATTCCTGGAATGTTTTGTGTATATTTGCCCATCGTCTGTTTTGTTTCTTTATCAATATTTTCTAAACAATCATTCACAGCTGTTACAATCAAATCTTGTAACATTTCTGGATCTTCTGGATCGATGACATCTTCTTTAATCTGCACATCTTTAATTGTACGATCTCCAGTTGCTGTGACTTTTACATAATCATTCGTTGCTTTTCCGCTAAATTCTTTTTTATTTAACGCTTCTTGTTCCTTTTCCATGTCTTTTTGCATTTTTTGTACTTGTTTCATCATGCCTTGCATGTTACCCATGCCTTTCATATATCCTCACTTCACTTTCTAATCTTCTTTAATAGTTGCCAATTCACCAAATAAATCTTGCGCTTTAGAAACTGCCAAGTCTTCCTTTTGTTCGTCAGTTGTAGTGTTTTCTGGTTCTTCCTGTTCTGTCAACTCATCTTCATCTGCTTCATCTTTATGACCAGAAAGAAATTCTTGTCGTAAAGTAGGCCAACTTTCATCAGTAATGTAGACTAAATCCGGTACATAATCTGAAATCATACGACTAATATTATTTTGTACAGCTAATACAAAATCCTGGTCGTTTGCTGCTTTTTTACAAATAATTTCATAATCAAAAGCAATGACCAATCCATTAGGGCTAGCAGCTTTGGGTCGGCTTGCTCTTAACATCGCTTTTTGTGTTACACTCAAGCTTGCTAAAAGATCCTCCCAAATTTCTTTGACATTCACTAAGTCTTTTTTCCTAGCCTCTTTTAAAACCTTAAATACTCGTTTTTTAGGCACACGATAACCAGTAGACGTTGGTTTTTTTTCTTTGTGCTGTTGTGTCTTCGTTTGAACTTGTTGTTGTGGTTGTTCCAAACGATTTTTTAACTGACTAACTTCTTGTTGCAATGCAGTTACTTGCTCTTTTAGTCCTACTAGCTCTTGAGTATCAGCTGGCTGCGCATTGTCGTCAACCGAAGAACTATTTTTAATAGAAATTCCTTCAGACAATTTTACAGTAGCAACTTCTAAATATATTCTAGGACTTGTGGTAAAACGTATTTCATTTTGTGCCTGATTTAAAATATGAATCCAAGAATAAATTTGTTGAGCAGAAATTTCTTCTGCAGATTGCTTAAACGTTTCTGTAAAATGCTGGGCTTTTTCAGCTAATAGTTTAGGTGCTTTTTGATAAACCAATAAGTCACGACAATAAAGCAGTAAGTTTTCTAATAACCGCCTTGCTTCCTTGCCTGAAGCTAACATTTCATCTAACAAGCTTAAACACTCCGCTGTATTTTCTTGTTGACAAGCTAAAATAAAACGGTCCATCATATCATAAGTCAGACTACCTGTTACTTCTAAAGCATCTTGTAATGTAATTATATCATCACTAAAGGAAATGGCCTGATCTAAAATACTTAAGGCATCACGCATACCACCTTCAGCTGCTTGTGCAATAACATTTAATGCTTCATCTTCAAAACTGAATTCATTCTTTTCTAAAATATATGCTAAATGATCTACAATATCTTTTGTATCAATTCGTTTAAAATCAAAACGCTGAGTTCTAGAAATAATGGTTGCTGGAATTTTATGAGGTTCTGTTGTGGCTAAGATGAAAATCACATTCTTTTTGGGTTCTTCCAAGGTTTTTAACAAAGCATTAAAAGCCCCCGTAGATAGCATATGAACTTCATCGATAATATAGACTTTATACTGAGCCTG
>FLSG01585537.1_pt1 | contig 15452 bp, 14 predicted proteins | sample 1550511 | NCBI WGS metagenome assembly FLSG01 (sample SAMEA4031768, study PRJEB14383) | metagenome | biome: human; feature: oral; material: saliva | place: Philippines | collected 2014
TAACGAATGACCGATTTCTATCCCACTCTCTTTTTAGTATTAAACAAGATGACGTTCAAACGGATCATCTGAAATGCCTTGGTCTAGAATCAAGCGACACCATTCTTTTGCTGAAAAGAGACTGTGATCTTTGTAATTTCCACAAGATTCAATGGTTGTACCTGGAACATCTTCCCAGGTGCTAACGGCTGCAATTTCTTCCAAAGATTCTTTAATGACTTTCGCAATTTCAGTACTTGAATGCTGGCCCCACATGATCATATGAAAACCAGTACGACATCCAAATGGTGAACAATCGATCATTCCGTCAATGCGTTTGCGAATAAGCATAGCAAGAAGGTGCTCGATGGTGTGGAGTCCTCCAGTGGGGATGGCATTTTCATTTGGCTGCACCAAACGAATATCAAAGTTAGAGATGATGTCCCCTTTAGGCCCTGTTTCCTCCCCAATCAAGCGCACATAGGGGGCTTTTACAGCTGTGTGGTCCAATTCAAAACTTTCAACGATTACTTCTTTTGTCATACTTCAATCCTTCTTTGTTTTTCTTGATTATAGCATAAAAAAGCAGAATCAACAAAAGTGGGCGTAGATGAATCTTTGGAAAAAGTGCTCTAAGAAAGAGGGTGCTAAACGCGGTAGGAGTCGGCAAAAATATATTAGTTTTTTCCTGTTTTTTTAGATTGTTAATTTGAGTAATTTATGATAAAATGTAAAAGAATTTTTAATTCAACTAATTAAATAGATTTGGGGTAAAAGCATGAATTTTGTATTAACAGGTGTTTTTGCCGCGGTCATTGGTTTAGTCATTGGATATGTGGGAACTGCTCTAAAAATGAAAGCTTCAAGAGAAGCTGCGGAACTCACCCTTTTAAATGCTGAACAAGAAGCAACGAATTTACGTGGACAAGCAGAGCGCGAAGCTGATTTAATTTTAAAAGAAGCCAAGCATGAGTCGAGTTCACTTAAAAAAGAAGCACTTTTGGAGGCAAAGGAAGAAGCCAGAAAGTATCGTGAAGAAGTCGATGCTGAGTTTAAGTCAGAACGACAAGAATTGAAGCAACTAGAAAGCCGTTTGGCAGAACGTGCTAGCAATCTTGATCGAAAAGATGACATTTTAACGAGCAAAGAACAGTCTCTTGAACACAAAGAGCAAAGTCTTACAGATAGAACTAAACACATTGATGCGCGTGAACAACAGCTGGAAGAGCTTGAACACAAGAAAGTGGAAGAACTGGAACGTGTCGCTGCTCTAAGTCAAGGAGAAGCGCGTGACATTATTTTGAATCAGACGGAAGAGCAACTTTCAAAAGAAATTGCATCACGCATTCGTGAAGCAGAACTGGAAGTGAAAGAACGTTCTGATAAAATTGCAAAAGACATTCTCGTACAAGCCATGCAACGAATGGCTGGTGATTTTGTTGCAGAGCAAACAAACTCAACCGTTCATTTGCCTGATGATAGTATGAAGGGCCGGATTATTGGGCGTGAAGGACGCAATATTCGTACCTTTGAGAGCTTGACGGGTGTCGATGTGATTATTGATGATACGCCTGAAGTAGTTACCTTGTCAGGGTTTGATCCGATTCGTCGTGAAATCGCCCGCATGACAATGGAGAGCCTTCTCAAAGATGGTCGCATCCATCCGGCCCGCATTGAAGAGCTGGTTGAGAAGATCCGCCAAGAGATTGATAACCGTATTCGAGAATACGGTGAGGCGGCTGCCTATGAAATTGGTGCGCCAAACCTCCATCCGGATCTGATGAAAATCATGGGACGGTTGCAATTCCGTACGTCTTATGGTCAAAACGTCTTGCGTCACTCCATTGAAGTTGCCAAGCTTTCTGGTATTATTGCCAGCGAGTTGGGCGAAAATGCTACCTTGGCACGACGGGCTGGTTTCTTACATGATATTGGGAAAGCGATTGACCGTGAGGTGGAAGGAAGTCACGTCGAAATTGGGACAGAATTGGCACGTAAGTACAAGGAACATCCGGTGGTTGTCAATACCATTGCCAGTCACCATGGTGACGTTGAACCAGAAAGTGTCATCGCAGTCATTGTCGCCGCAGCGGATGCCTTGAGTGCAGCTCGCCCAGGTGCACGAAGTGAGTCACTTGAAAGCTACATTAAACGTTTGCAAGATCTAGAAGAAATTGCAAATAGTTTTGAAGGAGTTAAGACAAGTTTCGCTCTGCAAGCTGGTCGTGAAATCCGTATTATGGTTAGTCCTGAGGCAATCAAGGATGATAAAGTCACCATCTTGGCTCATGACATTCGTGAGAAGATCGAGTCCAATCTTGAATATCCTGGAAATATTAAAGTTACAGTTATTCGAGAGTTGCGTGCAGTAGACTACGCAAAATAAAGGAAAAGCTTGAGATCTAGCATCTCGAGCTTTTTTTGAAGGAAAAAATCAGTTGAAATTTAGCCCATTTTTTGATACACTAGATAGAAAGACATTGAAGGAGATATCATGGCGGATCGTGGTTTATTAATCGTATTTTCTGGCCCATCAGGCGTAGGAAAAGGGACGGTCAGAAGAGAGATTTTTGAAAACTCGGATAATCAGTTTCAATACTCTGTATCGATGACAACGCGTGCGCAACGTCCAGGTGAAGTGGATGGTGTTGACTATTTTTTCCGTACACGTGAAGAATTCGAAGATTTGATCCGTCAAGGACAAATGCTTGAGTATGCCGAGTACGTTGGGAATTACTATGGGACTCCACTCACCTATGTCAATGAAACTTTGGATAAGGGAATCGATGTATTCCTTGAGATTGAAGTTCAAGGGGCACTCCAAGTAAAGAAGAAAGTACCGGATGCAGTTTTTATCTTCTTAACACCGCCTGATTTAGATGAATTGCAAGATCGATTGGTGGGACGTGGTACGGATAGTGCAGAAGTGATTGCGCAACGGATCGAGAAAGCAAAAGAAGAAATTGCCATGATGCGTGAATATGATTACGCCATTGTCAATGACGAAGTTCCTCTTGCGGCTGAGCGAGTTAAACGTGTGATCGAAGCAGAGCATTTCCGTGTGGATCGTGTCATTGGTCATTATCTGGATATGTTGCCCAAAACACAAACTATTGTGAAGAGATAAAAAATTAGAAACTAGGTATAGAAATATGATGTTAAAACCTTCTATTGATACGTTGCTTGATAAAGTACCATCCAAATATTCATTGGTCATTCTTATGGCAAAACGCGCCCACGAATTGGAAAGCGGTGCGGTTCCGACCCAAGAATTCCAATCAGTTAAGTCAACATTACAAGCACTTGAGGAAATTGAGTCAGGTAACGTGGTTGTTCACCCGGATCCAGAAGCAAAACGCGAAGCGCTTCGTCGACGCATTGAAGCAGAGCGAATTCGCAAAGAAGAAGAAGAGCGCAAAATTAAGGAACAAATTGCCAAAGAAAAAGAAGATGGTGAAAAAATTTAAGGTTGGGAGCTTCTCAATCTTATTTTTTGCTATTTAAAGGGTGCCGTGGTAAAGTAAGGCACATATGATAAAGGCTGGAGGTGAGAAAGTGATAGCAAAAGTCATCGTAGATGTCCCATTGATGCAGACAGATAAACCCTACTCTTATCAGATTCCATCAGAATTTGAGGATATGGTAGAAGCGGGTATGCGAGTTCATGTCCCCTTTGGAAAAGGAAATCGCCTCATTCAAGGAATTGTGGTCGGAGTTTCAGAAGAGACGGACACAAGTGAGGAATTGAAGGCGATTGTGGAGGTCTTGGACTACACACCTGTCTTAAACCAAGAGCAGTTCTGGTTGGCAGATCAATTACGAAAAAGTGTTTTTTCCTATAAGATCACCATTTTAAAAGCCATGCTCCCTTCTCTTCTCAATTCGAGTTATGATAAGATTTTGTATCCTCAACCTTCTTTGTATCCAACTTTCAAAGCAAAATTTTTTGGTGAAAGAACAGAAGTCGCTTTTTCGTCTCTCGATGCAGCTGACCAAGCCCAAGTGATGCGGTTGGTTAGAAAAGGAGATTTGGTACTCGAATACCAGGCAAAAGATAAGAAACAGATCAAAACAGAAAAATGGTATCGGGTTGACCAGGAGCGATTAAGAGAGCTTCAACCGACTGCGAGAGCTAAAAAAAGGCTGGCGTTGAAAGAACGCTTGCTATTAGAGCAAGATGAGCAACCTTTAGCAGGCTTGTATCAAGACTTTTCACGGGAAGTAGTGGCTTATTTTATTGATCAAGGTGTTTTAGAGATTACAGAACGAGAAGTCAACCGGGCAGCTGCTTACTATGAAGGAAAAGAACAAACCCAAGCCTTAGTCCTAAATCCAGAGCAATCGAAGGCTGTAGAGACAGTCGTTTCTCAAATTGGAAAAGAATCGAAACCTTTTTTATTAGAGGGAGTGACCGGAAGCGGGAAAACGGAGGTCTATCTACAGATTATTCAGGAAGTTCTAAATAAAGGGAAGACGGCTATTATGTTGGTTCCTGAGATTTCTCTCACTCCGCAGATGACAGAGCGTTTTATCTCTCGTTTTGGTCAAGAAGTAGCGATTTTACACTCGGGCTTATCAAATGGTGAGAAGTACGACCAATGGCGAAAAGTAGAGCGTGGGGAAGCCAAGGTTGTGGTGGGGGCACGCTCGGCAATCTTTGCCCCTTTAAAAAACATAGGAGCTATTATCATTGATGAGGAGCATGAAGCTTCCTATAAACAAGATAGTAACCCACGCTACCACGCACGGGAAGTCGCAGTCCTAAGAGCTCAGTACAATCAAGCGGTCTTGCTTCTTGGATCTGCCACCCCAAGTTTGGAATCGCGGGCTCGTGCCACAAAAGGGGTTTATGAATTACTTCATCTAACTCAGAGGGCCAATCCGGCAGCCAAAATTCCAACAGTGAAAGTTGTTGATTTCCGTGATTATATTGGTCAAAATGAAGCTGGTAACTTCACTCCTGTCTTAGTGGAAGCTATTTCTGATCGCTTGAAAAAGAAGGAGCAAGTGGTCTTGATGTTGAACCGTCGTGGCTATTCCAGCTTTGTCATGTGTCGCGAGTGTGGAACAGTGGATACGTGTCCTAACTGCGATATTTCTCTGACGCTTCACATGGATACCAAAACCATGAACTGTCATTATTGTGGCTATAGCAAGGCAATTCCTCGGCAATGTCCAAATTGCCAAAGTAGTTCCATTCGTTATTATGGGACAGGTACACAAAAAGCTTATGATGAGTTGCAAGAGATTTTTCCTGAAGCTAAAATCTTGCGTATGGACGTCGACACCACCCGAAAAAAAGGGAGTCATGCCTCCATATTGGAAGCATTTGGAAATGGAGAAGCAGATATTTTGTTAGGGACCCAAATGATTGCGAAAGGTCTAGATTTTCCCAATGTGACCTTGGTGGGTGTTTTGAACGCGGATACTTCTTTAAATTTGCCAGATTATCGATCCTCAGAGAGAACCTTTCAACTCTTGACTCAGGTGGCAGGAAGGGCAGGACGAGCAGAGAAAGAAGGAGAGGTTATCATTCAGAGCTACAACCCCAATCATTATGCGATTCGATTTGCCAAAGACCAAGATTATGAAGGTTTTTTTGCCTATGAAATGCAGATTCGTCGGCAGCTGGGCTATACGCCTTATTACTTCACAGTTGGGTTGAACCTATCGCATAAGAGTGAGGAAATTGTGATGAAGAAGTCACATCAGGTCATGGAAATTCTCCATTCTGGCTTATCCGATCAGGTCCAAATTTTAGGACCAACTCCTAAACCAATTGCGCGTACACATAATTTGTATCATTATCAAATCATTGTGAAGTATCGTTTTGAAGAAGGCATGACACAGGTATTGAATCAAATTTTGGAATTTACGCAAGAAAAAGGCAACCAAGATTTACGAGTTAGTATTGATAATGAACCTCAAAGTTTTATGTAAGGAAGAAAAATGACAAAATTAATTTTTATGGGAACGCCTGATTTTTCAGCGACCGTTTTAAAGGGATTGTTAGCAGATTCTCGTTATGAAATTCTGGCAGTAGTGACCCAACCAGACCGCAAAGTAGGTCGTAAAAAAGAAATTCGAATGACTCCAGTGAAGCAAGTAGCTTTGGAGCACCAATTACCATTTCTGCAACCTGAGAAATTATCAGGTAGTCCAGAAATGGAAACTCTCCTATCCTTGAATGCGGATGGAATTGTGACCGCTGCTTTTGGACAATTTTTACCAACAAAATTGCTAGAGAACTTTCAATTTGCGGTGAATGTCCATGCTTCTTTATTGCCTAAATATAGAGGAGGAGCACCTATTCATTATGCTCTTATCAATGGTGACGAAGAAGCAGGCGTTACGATTATGGAAATGGTTAAAGAAATGGATGCTGGAGACATGATTGCTGCTCGTTCTCTCCTTATTTTAGATGAGGACAATGTAGGAACCTTGTTTGAAAAATTAGCTGTTCTAGGACGAGATTTACTTTTAGATACCTTGCCAGCTTATCTTGCAGGAGAGATTGAGCCAAGTCCACAAGATCCAGATTTGGTTACATTTTCACCGAATATTTTACCAGAAGAAGAAGTGCTAGATTGGAGCAAAACCAGTCGCCAAGTCTTTAATCAGATTCGGGGGATGAATCCTTGGCCAGTTGCTCATACCATGCTAAATGGCCAGCGGTTTAAAATCTATGTAGCAGAGCCATGTGATGGAGATGGAAATCCTGGAGAAGTGATTGGTTTGAGCAAAAAAGAGTTGGTGGTAGCTACAGGAGCAGGTGCGCTATCTCTCAAAGTTGTGCAGCCAGCAGGAAAACCTAAAATGTCCATTACAGACTTTTTAAATGGCGCCGGTCGTCAATTACAAGTAGGAGATCGCTTTGGAAGTTAAACAAATGAATGCGCGTGAACAGATTGTTCGTGTTTTAGAAGAGGTCTTTGAACACGGAGCCTATTCCAACATTGCCCTGAATCAAGCGCTCGAACAATCTCTTCTTTCAGATAAGGATAAGAGCTTTGTGACAGAGGTTCTGTACGGTACCGTCGCACGAAAAATAACGCTTGAATGGTATCTTGCCCACGTGATCGAGGACCGAACGAAGTTGGATCAGTGGCTCTATTATCTTTTGATGATGAGTCTTTATCAACTTGTCTATTTGGATCGCATTCCCGACCATGCCGTCGTCAATGAAGCTGTCCGGATCGCAAAAAGTCGTAAAGAGGGTAGTGAAAAATTTGTCAATGCCATTCTCAGAAAGCTGATCCGCGAGGGGTTGCCAGCTATTGAAACCATTAAGCGCAAGAACAAGCGCTATTCGGTACAGTACTCCCTACCCGTCTGGTTGGTCAAAGAGTTGGTTGAGGAATATGGTGAAGAACGGGCTCAGGTTATTTTTGAGAGTTTATACCAGCGTAATAAATCGAGCATTCGCGTCATTGATCTAAGTGAGAAAGAACAACTCGCCCAGATGTTGGAAGCAAACGAATCCCTCATAGCAACTTCAGCTCTCGTGAAAGATCAAGGGCATTTTGCAGGCCACTCTTTATTTAGAGAAGGACGCATCACCATTCAGGATGAATCCAGCCAATTGGTCGCGCCCGCTTTGGATTTGCAAGGAGATGAGAGGGTTCTAGATGCCTGTGCAGCGCCGGGAGGGAAGACGACTCACCTAGCTTCTTATCTCACAACTGGAAAAGTCACGGCCTTGGATCTCTATGATCACAAACTAAAATTGATTCAAGAAAATGCTCATCGCCTTCATGTTGCAGACAAAATTTTGACAAAGAAGTTAGATGCGACAAAAGTCTTTGAAACATTTGGCCCTGATGCATTCGATAAGATATTGGTAGATGCCCCTTGTTCAGGGATAGGTTTGATACGGAGAAAGCCCGATATCAAGTATAATAAAGAGAGTGCAGATTTTGCTTCTTTACAAGCGATTCAATTGGCAATTCTGGATAGTGTTTGTCAAAGTGTGCGTAAAGGTGGTATAATAGTATACAGTACGTGTACAATTATGGGGAAAGAAAATTTTGAAGTGGTGGACCAATTTTTGAAACACCATCCAAATTTCGAACTGGTTCCATTGAAGCACGAAAGAAAAGATATTCTCAAGAATGATTGTATCCTTATTACACCTGAATTATATGGAAGCGATGGCTTCTTTATCAGTCGTTTTAAGAGAATGTCATAGTATCAGGAGGAAACTGACAGTATGGATATGACGATCTTAACCGATGTAGGTCAAAGACGGACAAATAACCAAGACTATGCAAATCAATATAAAAACAAAGCAGGAAAATCCATGATTTTTCTTGCTGATGGTATGGGGGGACACCGTGCCGGAAATATTGCTAGTGAAATGGCAGTCACAGCCCTAGGTACAGCCTGGGTTTCTTCTGAAATCGGGACAGTGAATCAAGTACGGGAATGGTTTTCAGAAAATTTAGAGGCTGTGAACCGTCAGATTCATTTAGCAGGTCAAGATGATGAACATAAAGGAATGGGAACAACACTGGAAGCCCTGGCTTTTGTAGAAGGACAAGTGATTTATGCCCATGTTGGAGATTCGCGGATTGGTCTCATTCGTCAGGGTGAGTACCAGCAGTTGACTAGTGATCATTCTCTTGTAAATGCTCTTTTACGAGCTGGTCAAATTACAGAGGAAGAAGCAGCCCATCATCCTCAGCGCAACATCATCACCCAGTCTATTGGTCAAAAAGATGAGTTAGAGCCAGATTATGGTTTGGTGACCGTTGAAGCAGATGATTATATTTTGATCAATAGTGATGGTTTAACGAATATGATTGGCCCTGATGAGATCAGAGACATTGTTTTGAGTGATGTTTCGCTAGAAGAAAAAGCTCAAACCTTGATTCGTTTTGCCAATAATGCTGGAGGCTTGGATAATATCACCGTTGTACTGCTCCACTTTTCTGAGGAGGACGCAGCATGATTCAAATCGGCAAAATTTTTGCCGGACGATATAAAATCATCCAACAAATTGGACGCGGTGGGATGGCAGATGTTTATCTGGCTCGTGATTTGATTTTAGATGGTGAAGAAGTTGCAGTCAAGGTACTGCGTACGAATTACCAGACGGATCCCATTGCAGTTGCACGTTTTCAGCGTGAAGCGAAAGCGATGGCGGAGTTGGATCATCCAAATATCGTTCGGATTACAGACATTGGCGAAGAAGAAGGACAGCAATACCTAGCAATGGAATATGTTGCAGGTTTAGATTTGAAACGCTACATCAAAGAAAATGCACCTTTATCAAATGAAGAAGCAGTTCGTTTGATGGGTCAAATTCTCTTAGCGATGCGTCTTGCCCATACGCGTGGCATCATTCACAGAGATTTAAAACCACAGAATGTCCTCTTGACTCCAGATGGAACGGCAAAAGTTTCAGACTTTGGAATTGCGGTAGCTTTTGCAGAGACGAGTTTGACCCAGACCAACTCTATGTTGGGATCGGTTCATTATTTGTCACCAGAGCAAGCACGGGGGTCTAAAGCAACCGTTCAAAGTGACATTTACGCAATGGGAATTATTTTCTATGAGATGCTGACAGGGCATATTCCATACGATGGAGATAGTGCGGTTACCATTGCTTTGCAACATTTTCAAAAACCTCTTCCCTCTATTCGTGAGGAAAATAAGAACGTACCGCAAGCATTAGAAAATGTGGTCATTAAAGCAACAGCTAAGAAGCTGACGGATCGGTATAAGTCAGTTGCAGAGATGTATGTGGATCTTTCAAGTTGCTTGTCCTTTGAGAGAAGAAATGAGAAGAAACTAGTTTTCGAAGATCAAGCAAAAGCTGATACGAAAACTCTACCGAAAGTGACTCCAACTCCAAAGACAGCTCCTGTTCCAATCTCTGAAGTGCGCAGTGAAATTAGTTCGGTAGATCCTAATCGTCCTTTATCTGACCAGCAGACAATGGTACCAAGTAAAAAACCAAGAAGACGCTTGCGAACGCGCTATAAGGTTTTATTTGTTGCCATTGCCCTAGTACTTGCAGCCTTTACCTTCTTGTTGTATATGAGCCCAGCCAATAAAACGGTTCCAGATGTTTCTGGCAAGACTATTGCTGAAGCAAGGGCGGTTATTGAGGAGCAAGACCTTCAAGTTGGTGAAGAAAAAGAAGAGTATAGTGATTCGGTAGCGGAAGGCTATGTCATTCGTACCAATCCAAATGCAGGAGCTCAGAAAAAGGAAAACAGCAAGATTGATTTGGTTGTCTCGAAAGGACCAAGCACCTTTGAAATGCCAGACTATACTGGTATGTCTATAGAAGATGCAGAAAATGATCTGAAAACCAACTATAAGCTTTCTAGCAAGCTTATTTCGGTTGAAGAAGTCGAGACCAATGAAGTAGAACCAGGAATCGTTATTGCGCAATCTCCTGCCGCTGGTCAAAAATATGATTTGACTTCTAATACAAAGGTTGTTCTAAAAGTATCTAAGGAAAGTAATTCTATCGAGTTACCAAATTATGTTGGTTCTTATTATGAATTTGCTGTCTCTAATCTTGTTCAAATCTATGGAGTGAAGGAAGCAAATATTGAACGGAAGACCACATCGCACCTTCCAGCTGGAGTAGAAGCCCTAGAAGGACAAATTGTGAGCCAAACACCTGAAGCTCAATCGAGCATCGATATTAAAAAGACCCGCATTGTCTTAACTGTGTACGAACCAAAAACGGAACCATCAAGTAGTACAAAAGCCTCCTCAAGTTCAGAAACATCTAGTTCCTCTTCTGCAGAACGATCGGATACCGAAACCTCTAGCAGTAGTTCAACAGATACAAATTAAACAAAGAATCCTAAATTTATTGATAATGCTGGATGGGATACTAAAGTAGAGTGGGAAATTGAAGATTCGGAACTCTTTGGGCAATCAAAAGAAAACCCATGGGTAAAAGACTATGTTTTGATTGCCAATTTGTAGAGTGGTGTTGACGAAAAAGAATACAAGGATGCTGAATTTGGTTATGTGAAATTCGTTTATCGTGTAGAAGTAACAGACGACACAAACTATGTCTACTTAGAAAAAGCTAAAGAAGCTTTTGCGAAAATCAATCAATTGAGAAAAGCACAGGGCATGAAAGAATTGGCTTGGTCTGAGGATGTCTACAACTCACTCGCTTTGCCAAAAGCTAACCAAATTTCACGCCAGTATGATAGCACAGGCTTCGTAGCTCGTCGTGAAGAAGATGCAGCAACAGTTGCTACGAAATGGTATAATAGTGGTTTGAGAGAATTAATGCTCGATCCAAATGCGACAGAAGGTGCGGTAGCAGCAGTTGTAAATGGAGATGGTTACTATTACTGGGCTTTTATGTATAAATAATGCCTCTAGACTATCACTAGCGGATGAATAGAGGAGAGGACACCTAAAGGATTTTATCTTTTGGGTGTTTTTTGATCTCTTGGGATTCTCCAACTACAGACGGAAGTCAAATGAAGAAAAATTTGATAAAATAGGAAAAGATGAGGTAGACTATGTGGAAAATACAAATCTTTATTTTCGTTGAAGCCATTTTATTAACGCTAGCAGCTATAACCATTTTATCAGTCGATTTCTCCAGATTTATTGTTTTGATGGTGCTCTTTTTGCTCCTTTTGTATTACTATTTTGGTAAACAAAAAGCAAATTTTCTATTAATCTCACTGAGTGTCCTCCTGTTTTTTATCGTGATGCTGAATCCTTTTGTGATTGCGGCCATTTTATTTGCGGTCATATATGGTTTGTTGATCGCCTACCCTTATATGTATAAGGAAAATGAAGCTGTGGTGCTTGATGTCGAAGAGGATATAGAAATTCGTCAGGAAAAAACACGATGGATAGGTGATTTGCATCATTTTTCAAAGCAAAGTAGAGGTTATCGAGATCTGAGTATGCTCCGAGTTTTTGGAAATGACACTCTTCATTTGGAAGAGGTTGCGATTTGCGATTGGGACAATGTCATCATTATTCGCAAAGGTTTCGGAAATACAAAAATTATCTTACCGATTGATCTGGAGTTGCATTTACAAATTAACACCCTCTATGGAGATCTAAAATTTTTAGATTTACCTGTCCGGAAAATGAGGAATGAAACGTTAGATATTGAAACGGCACATTATCGGAGGTCCCATCGCTCTATCAAAATTGTCATAGCTGGTATTGTTGGGGATATAGAGGTGATGCGCGTATGAAGAAGCTAGATTATATCCTATTGTACTTCTATTCCTTAATGGTTGTTGCCGTTATTTGTCATACCATTTTTCATTTTGTTGGTTTTCAGTGGAGCAAGCTTGTATCAGATTTATCCTTGCTTCAATCATTCCTATTTTTAGTGTTTAGCTTGACGCTTGCATTAACGGCATTAGTTCTCTTGATTATAAAGATCACGCAATTTGTGACAGTTCATGCCGTACAACAAAAGGTGGAAGCTATTATGAATGGCTCCCAGCAAAAAGAGATCACTCCTAAAGAACTGAACCAACAGCTGGATTTATTGGATAGCAAATTGCATCGGCTAGAAGAAAATTTACAGAGAAGTGAAAATCGTGTCATGCGAAATGAAGAAGAAATCGTAGAAACTGAGCGCAAGCGGATAGCCCGCGATCTCCATGACACAGTTAGTCAGGAGTTGTTTGCAGCAAATATGATTTTATCTGGAGTGGCAGCACAAGCCCTTGAGTTAGAAAAAACCCAGATTCAGCAGCAATTAAATGGGGTATCGGATATTTTGGGAACTGCCCAAAATGATTTGCGTGTCTTGCTTTTGCATCTTCGTCCCACAGAATTGGAAGGAAAAAGCCTGGTAGATGGAATGAAGATGATTATTAAAGAACTAAAAGAAAAGAGCAATTTAAAAGTTGTCTTCAAATACAATGAACTAGCTCTTCCAAAAGATATGGAAGAACACCTCTTTCGAATTGTACAAGAAATCGTCAGCAATACCTTGAAACATGCTAGAGCTCAACAAATGGATGTCTTTTTGCATCAGGAGGGGAAACAACTTCATTTACGGATGGTAGATAATGGAATCGGATTTGAGCAGGAAAAATTGGAACGTTTGAGTTATGGGTTGAAAAATATTCAAGAACGTGTAGAAGACATGGCGGGAACCATTAAAATCCGAACGAGTCCTCATAAAGGAGTGGCAGTGGATATCCGTGTTCCCCTTCTTATAAAAGATAAAAGTGAAAAGGAAAGTATATGAAAGTATTATTAGTAGATGATCATGAAATGGTTCGACTTGGTTTAAAGAGCTTTTTGTCCATGCAGACCGACATTGATCAAGTATTAGAGGCGCAAAATGGACAAGAGGGAGTTGAGTTAGCCCTACAAGAAAGACCAGATGTCATTATTATGGACATTGTTATGCCGGAACTAAATGGGATTGATGCAACTCTCGCGATCCTAAAAGAATGGCCCGAAGCCAAGATTGTCATTTTGACGTCTTATTTGGATAACGAAAAGATCTACCCGGTTTTAGATGCAGGTGCAAAAGGTTATATCTTAAAGACTTCGTCAGCAACTGAGATCTTACAGGCTGTAAGGAAGGTTGCAAAGGGAGAATTTGCGATCGAGACAGAAGTTAGTCAAAAAGTTGAGTCACGAAAGAACCATGCTGAATTGCACGATGACCTAACAGCTCGAGAACGGGACATTCTGGCTTTGTTGACGAAAGGGTATGAAAATCAACGCATAGCAGATGAACTCTTTATTTCTTTAAAAACGGTGAAAACCCATGTCTCCAACATCTTATCAAAATTAGAAGTCAGTGATCGGACGCAAGCAGTTGTCTATGCCTTCCGACACCATCTGGTGAATCAAGAAGATTTTTAAGTTGAAACATGCTATAATAGAGCAAGGAAAATAGGGGGAGACAAGTGGACGCAAAATTACGTTATAAAGCAAAAAAAGTAAAAATCGTCTTTTTTGATATTGACGATACATTACGTGCAAAAGAAACTGGATTGATCCCAGAATCTGTAAAAGACGTCTTTCGTCAGTTGAAAGAAAAGGGAATTCGAACAGGGATTGCAACCGGTAGAGGGATTTTTGGAGTTGTTCCTGAAATTATGGACTTAAAGCCTGATTTTCTAGTCACCTTAAACGGTGCCTATATAGAAGATTCAAAAGGAACTGTCATCTACCAATCACCAATCAATGAAGCAATCGTTTCTTCTTTTGTGGATTGGGCCAAAGAATCCCAGATTGATTATGGGTTAGTGGCTAGTCATCAAGCTGCCCTGTCCAATCGGACACCTTTGATCAGTGATGCTATTGACATCATTTATCCCAACTTACCAGTAGATCCAGATCTGCATTTGAAAGAACCAATTTTCCAAATGTGGACCTTTGATGAAGATGATGGTGATTTAGAATTATCACCTTCCTTACAAGAGGAGTTACGTCTAGTTTCATGGCACCCACATTCATCTGATGTTGTTCGTTTTGATCGATCAAAGGCTTCTGGAGTCTCTCAACTTGTAAATCATTTGGGTTTGAAGCCAGAGAATGTTTTGGTATTTGGGGATGGATTAAATGATCTTGAACTATTTGATTATGCTGGAATTAGTATCGCAATGGGAGTATCTGCCCCAGAGTTACAAGAAAAAGCTGATTATATCACTAAAAATTTGGAAGAAGATGGCATATTCTATGCCTTAGAGGAGTTAAATATGGTTGAAAAAGAATTGACGTTACCACAGTTGGAACTTGGTGCGGTTGAAGGTCCTATCGCAGTGATCAAAACCAATCACGGTGAGATGAAAATTCAATTGTTCCCGGATCAAGCACCAAAAACAGTTGCGAACTTTGTGGCCCTTGCCAAGTCTGGCTATTATGATGGTGTCATTTTCCATCGGATTATTAAAGATTTCATGATCCAAGGGGGAGATCCAACAGGTACTGGTATGGGTGGTGAGTCCATCTATGGTGACAGTTTCGAAGATGAATTTTCAAAAGAATTATACAATATTCGTGGAGCCCTTTCGATGGCGAATGCTGGACCAAACACAAATGGCAGCCAATTCTTTATTGTACAAAACCAACATCTCCCTTACTCGAAAAAGGAATTGGTTCGTGGTGGCTGGCCTGAAAAGATTGCCGAAATCTATACGACAGAAGGCGGAACTCCTCACCTAGATCAACGCCATACGGTATTTGGTCAATTGATAGATGAAGCTTCGTTTGCTGTATTGGATGAGATCGCGGCTGTTGAAACAGGTATGATGGATAAGCCAGTAGAAGATGTCGTGATTCAAACCATCGAAATTGAGGATTAATATGAAAATTGGAGATAAGTTAGAAGGAACCATCACAGGCATTCAACCTTACGGCGCCTTTGTCGAACTAGAGTCGGGTGTGACGGGCTTGATTCATATCTCGGAGATTAGAAGTGGTTATGTAAGTAATATTCAAGATATTCTGTCAATTGGGGAGAAGGTCTTTGTCCAAGTCATCGATGTTGA
>FLSG01578377.1_pt1 | contig 15451 bp, 10 predicted proteins | sample 1550511 | NCBI WGS metagenome assembly FLSG01 (sample SAMEA4031768, study PRJEB14383) | metagenome | biome: human; feature: oral; material: saliva | place: Philippines | collected 2014
CTGCCTCCCGTAGGAGTCTGGGCCGTGTCTCAGTCCCAGTGTGGCCGATCACCCTCTCAGGTCGGCTATGCATCGTTGCTTTGGTAAGCCCTTACCTCACCAACTGGCTAATGCACCGCGGGACCAGCCATCAGTGACGCTGTAAAGCGCCTTTGAGCTTTCTTTCAGGCGAAAGAAAGCCGTATGCGGTATTAGCACCTGTTTCCAAGTGTTATCCCCCGCTGATGGATAGGTTCCCCACGTGTTACTCACCCGTCCGCCACTCCGCTTAAGAACAAACCGAAGTTTCTTCTTAAGCAGCGTTCGACTTGCATGTATTAGGCACGCCGCCAGCGTTCGTCCTGAGCCAGGATCAAACTCTCATCTTGAATTTGATCGATCAACACCGTTGATCGTTCTTAGCTCTTCAACTTTTTGCTCGCGTGTTGTTCGCGTTATTGCTTGGTTGCTTCTTCTTTCAAAGAAGCGCCCGACACATTGGTTCGTTTGCTTGCTTTGTTCAGTTTTCAAAGGTCTACTGCTTGTTGCCGTAGCAACTTTTATATCTTATCAATTCGACAAGTGTTTGTCAATAACTTTTTGCAAGTTTGAGATAAAATATTTAATCAATTATATGGTTAACATTTAACCTACAACAGCGTTTAGTTTAACGCCTTTGTTATAATATCATTTGTTCTTAAACTCGTCAACAACTTTTTGTATTAATAAATTTCAAAAAAATGTGTTGGCTTATTAAGCACATCTATTAATATAGCAATTCTTTGAGTAAAAATCAATAATAAAAATTGATGAAATAAACAAAAACTTTGAAAACGAACTTTTATACTTAGTTCGTTTTCAAAGTTCGTTTATTTGTTATTGTTTTTTATGATTTCCCGAAAAAAACAGGTAAATAATTCGCCCTTTTATTTAAACCAAAGGAAGGCTTATTCTAAAAACAGTTCCTTGGCCTAAACTACTTTCTGCTACAATCGTACCTTTATAATTATCTAATAATTTTTTAACGATCGATAAACCTAAACCATTTCCACCTTTATCTCTTGCTCTTGCTTTATCCACCCGATAAAAACGGTGAAAAATTTTATTGAGATTTTCTTGCGTAATACCTTCACCAAAATCTTGTATAGCCAGTTCTAGTTCTGTTTGATTACGAGAAATAGAAAGATGGATTTCTTTACGTTTGGTAGAATACTTGATTGCATTATCCATAATAATGATCAAAATTTGCTCGAAATGATCCCGATAGATTTTCACTGTTTCTTCTTCATTTAAATCATCATCAATTGTAAATATAAATTCTGGATATAGCATCTTAAAATTGTTAAATACTTGGTAAACAATCTCTTTTGCTGAAGAAGTCTCATTCTTGTAATAGATATCGACCTGCTCTGCACGCGAAAGATCCAGCATCTCTTGAACTAAAGTTTTCATTCTAGCAATTTCTTGTAAGCTTGCTTCTATTGATTCTTCTAAAACTTCTGGATCCTCTTTTCCCCATCGCTGCAACATCTTTAAGTGTCCTTCAATAACAGCAACAGGTGTACGTAATTCATGTGAAACATCCTCAACAAATTGTTCCTGTTGTTCAGTATAAGAACGCATCCGATCTAACATATCATTAAATATATCTGATAAGTCCGCCAGTTCATCTTTACTTTTTGGCTCAGGGGCATGAATTGTTGTTTGAGGATCTTTTTGAATATTTTCCATTGTATTACGTAGCGTCTTCAACGGTTTTAAAAAGTGAGCAGATAATAAATACCCCAGAATACTGCTTACAACTAAAAACAGACTTTCTAATATAATCAAGGTAAGAAGTAAATGATTTCGAATATCGTAAAAAGAAGAAATATTATAAAAGGCCTGAGCGTAGCCTATCTTTTCTCGTGTTTCTTTTGAGTAAACTGGCTGTACCAATAAAAAAGCAGGCTGCCCTTTATTCTTTGTAAGTGTAGGCCCTTGTGCGTTTTGTGATCGTAAATTTAACTCAGTTTGACTTGTCCTAAAAACTAGTTTTTCTTGTAGATCATAAACATACAGGCTTAGATTAACTTGCCCAAATTCGGATACATAACTACTCTTTTCTTGAGTGTCTTCTTCTAAATTACTATTTATATCAGGGAATTCAACCAAATTTTCATAAGAAGTCTGCCTATCTAGTTCCTTATTAGCATCCGCTAAATGCGAAACGGCTTCATAAGTGGTCTGCTCTGCATCTTCTTGCTCTCTTTCAAACATAAGATTCACCGCTGTTTTATATGTAATAACGGCAAAAGCGGTAATGACTACAAATATAAAGAAAGAACTTGCAAAAGCCCACTTTAACGTCAAAGAAGGTTTTCTAAGTTCTTTTTTCTCGCTATTTCTTCTTTTCACGAACGCATCACATACCCTGTACCGCGTACTGTTTGTATATAACTCTCTTCATCTGGGAGATCTATCTTATTACGCAAATAACGGATATAAACATCCACAACATTTGTCTCGATTTCCGTCTGATATCCCCAAACCTTTTTTAGCAACACATCTCTTGCTAAAACGACATTTACATTTTCCATTAAAGTTAGCAAAAGTTCGTATTCCCGTTTTGTTAGCTCGATAACTTCTGAACCACGTCTTACGACGCGATTTTCTTTTTCTATAACTAAATCACGATAATTAAGCGTTGTCTGTTTACCGGAATTTTTGTCCCCTTCAATGTCAATGCGACGCAATAAAGCTCGTAACCGTGCCAAAAGCTCTTCAATGGCAAAAGGTTTAACAATATAGTCATCTGCACCATGGTCTAAACCAGAAACTCGATCGATTACCGAGTCACGAGCAGTCATCATAATAATAGGTGTATTTTTTATTTGACGAACTCTACGGCATATTTCTAAGCCATTTAACTCAGGTAACATCAAATCAAGCAAAATTGCATCCCAGTCATTATTTAACGCTGCGTCTAGTCCCGTTCTTCCATTATAATGAACCTCGGTATCGTAACCTTCATGCTTTAATTCTAATTCAACAAACCGAGCTAAATTTTTCTCGTCTTCAATTATTAGAATACCGCTCATTAAATTTTATTCTCCTTTTTTGGGCTTCATTTACTGTATTAACAATAAAACACTATACAGAGTTTATCATGTCCACACAAAATAAAAAAGAGATTCGTCCGAAAAAATTAGAACGGACTCATCTCTTTCTTTTTTTATCGTCATTTTTTCTTATTTTTCATCATACCATGAATAATGGAAAATACCTTCTTTATCTACTCTTTCATAAGTATGAGCGCCAAAGAAATCCCGTTGTGCTTGAATTAAATTAGCAGGTAGTCTTTTGGCACGATAAGAATCAAAATAAGCAATCGCTGAGGAGAATGTTGGTACCGGTACGCCGGCTTGCACAGCCACGCCTATAACATCTCGCACCGCTTGCTGATATTTTTCCGCAATTTCTTTAAAATAATCATCTAATAACAGATTGTCGATATCTGGATCTTTATCATAAGCATCTGTAATTTTTTGTAGAAATTGTGCACGGATAATACAACCAGCACGCCAAATTTTGGCAATTTCACCAAATGGCAAATTCCAATCATACTCATCAGATGCTGCACGTAATTGCGCAAAACCTTGTGCGTAACTCATAATCTTGCTGAAATACAACGCTTGGCGAATTTTTTCAAGTAACTCTTTTTTATCTCCTGTAAAGGAGTATTCGGGTGTTTTTTGTAAGATTTCACTTGCTTGCACACGTTCTTGTTTAAAGGCTGAAATATAGCGAGCAAAAACAGACTCTGTAATCAAAGGCAAAGGCACACCTAAATCCAATGAGCTTTGACTTGTCCATTTACCAGTACCCTTATTTCCTGCTGAGTCTAAAATCATATCAACAATTGGTTGGTCTGTTCCTTTATCATCCTTACGTGTCAAAATATCAGCAGTAATTTCAATTAGATAGCTATCCAATTCCCCTTGATTCCATTCTGAGAAAATATCAGCCATTTCATCAACAGATAGTCCTAATACATTTTTCATCAAGTCGTATGATTCAGCAATTAATTGCATATCTCCATACTCAATGCCGTTGTGTACCATTTTTACATAATGACCTGCGCCATTTGGTCCAATGTAAGTTACACAAGGTGTTCCATCTTCTGCTTTAGCAGCAATTTTTTCTAAAATGGGCGCTACTAAATCATAAGCTTCTTTTTGTCCACCTGGCATGATCGAAGGTCCTTTCAATGCACCTTCTTCACCACCGGAAACACCAGTGCCGATAAAGTTAATGCCAGAGTCAGCCAATTCAGCATTCCTTCGCATCGTATTTTCAAAAAAGGTATTCCCACCATCAATTAATACATCACCTTGGTCTAAATGAGGTAAAAGGGATTGAATCGTTGCATCCGTTCCTTTACCAGCTTTAACCATTAATACAATACGACGAGGTTTTTCGATTGCATTCACAAACTCTTCTACACTATAGGTAGCTTTTAAATTTTTATCGGAATTTTTTTCAACAACTGCTTCTGTTTTTGAACCAGTGCGATTATATAACGCAACGGAATATCCGCGGCTTTCAATGTTTAAAGCTAAGTTTTTACCCATCACGGCCATACCGACAACGCCGACTTCTTGTTTTGCCATTTACAGTCCTCCTAAGATTACTTAAATTAATAAACCATTTACATTATAGCGTAAAAATAGTCTTATTCAAAGAAAACCACTGAGATTTCATGATTTATTATTTGATTTTTACAAAAGCATTCTTTCTTTTATTAAGTAATCGACTGTTTATGAGCTAGCTCTAAAGATCAGCTTTTTTTCCCTCTTTTTCTTGCCAAGTAACTTTATTTACCTCAGAAAGTTGAAACTTCCGATTCTGCTGCCAATCACTGGGTTCTTGAGCATAAGTCTCAAAATCAATTGACTGAACCAACCATTCCTCCACATCTTCATCAAATTGTAATGTCACAATGGCATTATGGGAAGAATTAGATAGTGTTTCTTCTTGTTTATCTTCTTCTGTTTTTAAATCAACAGACAGGGTGTTATCTGTATACAGGTCAAACATGACTGTAGGTTCGTCATTTCCTTCAAGTTTAAGCGATTCAGTATTCATAATAAACTCTTGGAAGGATTGTTCAATCGTTTCAGCATAGGGACGTAATTCGTCAAAAGTATATTGTAATAATGCCTTCGTATCTTCCTGAGCTGCATCAAGATTTTCAAAATTTAAATCATTTTGGATCCCCTGATTCATAGATACATAATAAGAAGCCACTTGCTTTAGTAATTGTTCTTGAAAATCTTTGCTTTGAACAAAAGATTGTTGTTCATCAAAATCAAAGGTTTGATTTTCACGAATAAGATTTTCCCTATGTTTTTCTTCTGACTTTCCATAGATTGAACTACTAATACCATAAGTAACATCATAATTAGCACCAATTAACGGTCCCGCTTTTTTATTCTTATTTTCCACTAAATGACTTCCAACTGATAATGTCGCCGTTGTCGTATCTGCTATTTCTAAATCTACATAACGTGGGTATGGCAAAAATTGTGTGGGTTTCATCCAATCATCTTGGTTTCTAGGAGTAAAAATTTTCGAATTAGTAACATACTTTTCTATGTTCGTTTTTTTATTTTCACCCGAAAAATTACCCGCAAAAATTGCAAAAGTCCGTTTGTTTATTTTCTTTCCATCAGCAAAGCTAGGAACAACTTCTTTAAACTGTTCATAATCTTTTTGCTCAATCGCCTCTGTCAGCATTTCCACCTGATGTTTTGTAGAGTTTTTCCAGCAGTTCCATCCTAGTATGACTATAACAACGCTCAATAACAAAGCAAATATTAAGATGGTCTTTTTTATTTTATTGGTCACCTAATCCTCCCATAAAACCAGATATTAACCCTTTATAATCATAATTATCATTTGAATCTGAAGTATCGACTGTCCACGCACCGTCTTCTTGCGTTAAATTTATTTTATAACCATCTGCAGACATATACTGCGGCTGTTCTACATCTTCTTCGTTAAGTTGTTCTGGAAGCTTCTGTAGAATATATTTTTCAGCATCTTGTTGTGCTTTTTCATAGTCGTCATATTTTCCTTTATTTTCATCAACAAATTTATTCGTAATCGCTTCAAAATCAATTTTATTAAAATCGATCACTTCTGGTTTTACATAAACAGATGCATGAGTAGGTGTCAAAGAAGCCATTGTATATTCAACATTTGCTTTTTCCTGGTTCGTCTTTTCAAATGCTTCGACTGCTTTTTGTAGCTCACCATCTGAAGGAGAGTAAGCATCAAACTCATTTTTTAATTCATCAATAAAACTTTGGTTAAAATCTGCATGTTCTTCTTCAGTATTATTTTCTAACTGTACTTGTGTATCGCTGTCTGAATCTTCTGTATTTTCATCAGCCAAAAACACTTGAGAAATATACTGATCCATCACTTCTTGAACATCTTCTGAAGGATCATTATAATCCGATGGATCTAATGCAATTTCTACTTCTTCTGCATCAGCTTCTTCATCTTGAGAAGCTGTTGGCGCATATTGTAAATTATATTTTTTATCTTTATCTACTTTAAATACGACATAACCCGAAGTACTTTTTCCTCCAGATAAGTTTGTTCCTCGAAACATTTCAAAATCATCATCGTCTGTATAGATATCAGCATTAGAAATCTGATTATCATCACTATCATAAAGGGATAATTCGCTTGCTGATACCTGTAGAGTTTCTTCGGTATTATTCTTAATCCCCACATTTAGGGCTAGATAACCTTCTCCATCTTCAACTGTTTCGCCGTCTTGTAAAACATAATCTCCTTGGTTAATTTTAACTGTAGCATCTTCTGTTTTACCTTCGGAATTATCTTCCTCAGCATTATTGTCACTACCACCGCAACCAGCTAGCACCAATGTCCCTGCCAACATAACCAACTTGATAACATCTCTTTTCTTCATATAAAACAGCCCCCTAACAAAATAAATAAAATAAAAAGCAAATACTCCATTTGACTTATTATACCTTATTTTTTTATAAAATGTCTACATGTCAGAATACAAACAATAAATAATTGTATAAAGCAACCAAAATTTATTCTTTAAAATAACATTATCGTTTTTATAAAAAAACAAAATGAATAAATTAAATATAAACTAATTTTTATGTATTTTCAGGGAATTCATCGTTAAATTAAATAGTTAACAGATAAAAATTGTAATAATTAAGATAGTAAGTCACTCCTATGAAAAACTATACGTTATTTAAAATAAGTCTAGCAAAATACCCTGGGTTTAATTGCTTATACTATTTTTCAAAAATGTCTTTATTACGCAAAAAACCTTAGGCTCCATGGTCAGCCTAAGGTTTTTGCTCATTTTCTATTTAAATGAATCTATGCTTCTTCTTTTGCGGTAACGTCTTTACCATCATAATAGCCACAATTTGCGCATACATGATGACTTTTTTTCATTTCACCACAATTTGGACATTCGTTCAATCCAGTAATTGTCATTTTGTGATGAGTACGGCGTTTTGCCTTTTTTGACTTCGAAGTTTTTCTAGCTGGTACTGCCATTTACTACACCTCCTTGTAGTGTGATCTATCTATTCAAAGTTTGCTTGAGGTAATTAATCCTCTGTGTCATCTTCTTTTAAATCTTCTAATAATGAAGACAACTCTGCAAGACGAGGATCTGTACTTTTTTCTTTTTCCGCTTCTTTTTGTTTATTGTACTCTTCTTCTGAAATTACAGCCCAATCATTACCCGAAGGCATTGTGCCATATTTTCTTTCTTCTTCAGTAAGCACTTGTACGGGAATCTCAAGTAAGATATTATCAGCAACCGAATCACTTAAGTCTAATTGCTGGTTTTCTAATAGCAATATCTCTTCAACTGACGCTGTTTCATCTAGTTGTGCATACTGCTCTGGTGTCATAAACACTTCATCTACCGAGAAATTCATTGGCAATTCTACAGGCTCAAGCGAACGAGACGAAGGCAAAGTGATAGTGGTTGTAACGGTATAATGTAAAATATAATCTTCTTTTTCTACCACAACCAAACCCTCAACCTGTACAGGAGCAAGGTCTAAGATTTGTTTGTCTCGGGTCATCAATTCATTTTTAAGGTCAAGTGTTTCATTAAACTGCAGCGGTGTTTCTTGGTTTTTTCTTAATTCTGCTAAAGACCATTTCATCTGTTTCACCCCTAAGCAACAAAAGCCATTATACAGACGGAAATTACCTTTGTCAACGAAATATTCTTGTCACCTGTAAAGTCTAAAATGTAAGTAAATACTGCTTTTTAGCCGCTATTTGCTTGCTGTTTATAACTAAATAGTCCTAAACTGCCATCGTTTCTCCACGGTAAACAATGCCACGACGAGAATCAATTGTAACTAATTCACCATCATTAATAATATTCAAAGCATCTTTAGCCCCCAAAATGACTGGCAAGTCTTGGGCTACGCCAACAACTGCCGCATGTGAAGTCAAACCACTTTCTTCTACAACCAAAGCAGCTGCTTTTTCAATAGCTGGCATGTATTCTTTATCCGTTGATGGTACAACTAGAACCATTCCATCTTTAGCTTTAGCCACAGCTTCTTCAGCATTTTTAGCTACAACAGTATTAGCAACTACTGAATGATCACCAACGCCTTGGGCTTCAATTAATTTTGAGCCGATCATTTGGATCTTCATAACATTTGTTGTACCACGTTCACCCACTGGTACACCGGCAGTAATCAAAATCAAATCGCCTTCTTTGGCAAAACCTAATTCTAAGGTTTTCTTCGTTGCTAATTCAAACATATCATCTGTTGTTTCAGGTTTTTCGGTAACCGTTGGATAAACGCCCCAGTTTAACATCAGACCGCGTTTAGTATGGTCATCAAAAGTTACAGCCAAAATATCAGCATCTGGACGATATTTTGAAATCATCTTAGCTGTATGACCAGATTCAGTCGCAGCTACGATACATTTAACACCTAAATTCTTGGCAGCACGTGCTACAGAAAGGCCAATTGTTTCCGTAACGTCTGTTTTATCAAATTGGTTAATTTGGTAAGAACCAAGTTCTAACATTGATTTTTCTGCTTCTACATCAATACGAGCCATGGTTGTAACAGCTTCAACGGGATAGCTTCCGTTAGCTGATTCGCCAGAAAGCATAGTTGCGTCTGTTCCGTCAAAAACAGCGTTAGCAACATCAGAAGCTTCTGCACGGGTTGGGCGTGGGTTTTCTTGCATAGATTCTAACATTTGTGTTGCTGTGATAACTGATTTGCCTGCAGCGTTACATTTTTTAATTATATTTTTTTGCGCCATAGGAACTAATTCAGAAGGGATTTCAACGCCCATGTCGCCCCGGGCAACCATAATACCGTCAGAAACTTTCAAAATTTCATCGATGTTATCAATACCTTCTTGCGATTCAATCTTAGGAAAGATTTGAACATGAGTCATTCCTGTTTCTTCCAAAATCTCCCGAATATCTAATACGTCTTGTGCTTTACGTACAAAACTTGCTGCAATATAGTTAATATTATGTTGTAAGCCAAAACGAATATCTTCAGCATCTTTGTCGGTAATTCCAGGTAAGCTGATAGAAACACCTGGCGCATTCACGCCTTTACGTGAGCCCAAAATCCCAGGGTTTTGTACTTCAGTAACTAGTTCCCGGTTGCTTTCGTCTTTTTCTAAAATAAGCATGTCAATTAGACCATCATCAAATAATACATGTCCACCTTCATGAACATCATCAAAAAGGCCTTCATAAGTGACAGAAATTTTGTCTTTTGTGCCTTCTAATTCTGCGTCCATTGCAATACGTACTCTATCACCGATCTCAAAAGGAATCTTGCCTGTTTCAGTAGCTTGAGCTGTTGTCCGGATTTCGGCTCCTTTTGTATCCAAAAGAATCCCTACATCTATCCCAGTTCTTTCAACTGCTTGATGAACTTTATCCATACGATCTAAATGTTCATCATGATCGCCATGAGAAAAGTTAAAACGAAAAACATTCGCTCCAGCTTCAATCAATTTTGCGATCGTATCTACCGAATTACTAGCAGGTCCTAGGGTACTTACGATTTTTGTTTTTTTCATTAATAATATACTCCTTAATTATTTAAAATAGTATGTCTAATTTATCTTAGCAAAAGAAAATATTAGAATGATAATTCTTGGTTCAAATCATAAAGGGAAAGATCTGGTTGATGCTTCCCATTTTCCAAAGTATCAACAATATCTGATGAAACGACCTTATTATCAAGCAAGCCAACACAGCGTCCGCCTTTACCTTCTTGTAAAAGCTCAACTGCAAAACCACCGAACTTACTAGCTAACACACGATCTCTAGCACTTGGTGAACCACCACGAGCAACGTGTCCAAGAATAGAGACTCTTGTATGAAAATCGCCATATTCTTTTAATCTTTCAGCAAATTCGTTACCGCCCATTACACCTTCAGCTACAACAATTAAACAATGTTTCTTGCCGCGATCGCGTCCTTCTTGAATACGTTTTGCAACTTTATCCATATGAAAATCATGTTCAGGGATAATAATTTCATCAGCGCCACCAGCTACACCTGCCCATAAAGCAATGTCGCCAGCGTCTCTTCCCATAACTTCAATAATAAAAGTACGTACATGAGAAGTCGCTGTATCTCTGATACGGTCCAATGAATCTAGTATTGTATTAGTGGCCGTGTCAAAACCAATTGTAAAATCGGTGCCTGGAATATCATTATCAATTGTACCAGGAATACCAACTGCGGGATAACCGTGTCTAGTTAAAGAAAGCGCGCCATGATAAGAACCATCGCCACCGATGACAACTAAGCCTTCAATGCCAAATTTATTTAACTGTTCTATACCTTTTAACTGTCCTTCTTCTGTTGCAAATTCAGGATAACGTGCTGAATAAAGGAAAGTTCCTCCACGTTGAATCTTATCTCCAACATCAGCAATTTCTAAACGACGAATATCTCCAGCTACCAATCCAGCAAAACCGTAATTGATGCCGTAGACTTCCATTCCGCTAAAGATCGCTTTACGTGTAATTGCACGAATCGCCGCATTCATACCAGGGGCATCTCCACCACTGGTCAAAATTCCAATGCGCTTCATATTCTACTTCACCTCATTAATAGTATAATATAGCAAATCCATATGATTGCTTTTAAAGCTTTCAATTCGTTTAATATTCTATCATTAATTAAAGTAAATGTCTTGGCAAAACAAGAAAAAAACGTGATTTATGAAAATATTTAATGAAAACATTCCAGAAAATTATTTAAATACAACATTTCCTGGACCTATAATCTCTTCTAAAGAATTCTGCAAATCTAGTGTATAAGTTACCCAATTTTTTTCCGGTAATAAGCGGGTTTCTCCGGTTTTTTCGTAGTAAATAATAATAGGTACATTGCCCTTAAATTGTTTAATCACAGCATACAAACTTGCGACAAGTTGTTTTTGATCCGCTGCTGCCGGTATCTTCAAATAAGCTGTTTTATCAGCGATCGTATCAGCCAATGTTTTAGCTACAATCACCTGATTAGCAATCACTTGAAGTTGATCGTTATATTTATTCTTTTCCACTTTACCTTCAATATAATAGACCTGGTTTTCTACCAGCTGATTCCTAACATTACGATACAAACGTGGAAAGATCGTTACAGAAGTTTCATCCGTTGGGTCGTTTCCTTCCAAAAAGGCCATTTGTTCACCTTTTTTTGTTCGAATTTCTCTAATTTCAGTACCATAGATCAACAAATTGACAGTCGTATTTTCGACAAATTCAGAAATATCGGTTACTTTTTTTCTTTGCTTGATTTTCTCAAACTGTTCTACAGGATGTCCTGATAGATAAATACCTAGATACTGATCTTCTAAATTTAATTTTTCTTCCAGACTAAAATCAGCAAGTGCTTCATTTTTTAAAGCCATCATATCTAATAAATCAAGGCTACCTCCACTGTATACGACATTTTGGATTTTACCTTCTAATTGAGAAATTGCTTGTCGACGATTTTCTTCTAGCTCATCAAATGCTCCTATAGCTATTAAAGGACGGATATTTTCTTCTTTTAACCACTTATTATTATATTGATTCATCCGAGTTAGAAACTGATTTAAGGAGGCATAATTTCCGTTTTCTCTTCTTTCTGCCAGAATGTCATAAATAAAATCACGACGGATGCCCTTAATACTTCCCAAACCAAAACGAATTTCTTGCAAAGAGTTTAAATAAAAGGAATAAGCACTTTGATTTATCGAAGGCTTTAAAACTTTGACCCCAGCATTTTTAGCATCGCTAAGATACTCTTTTAATTTCTTAGGCGTATGCAAGACTGAACGTAGTAAGGCTTTATAAAAAGGCGCTGGGTAATGAACTTTCAAATAAGCCATTTGAAAAGCGACAAAAGAATAAGCGAAAGCGTGCGAACGGTTAAAACCATAATCCGCAAAACGTTCGATATAGTCATAAATTTGATTCGCTTTTTCTTTGGTAAAGCCCTTATTTTGTGCCCCTTCAATAAAATAGCGTCGTTGCTTGTCTAAGACACTCTTTTTCTTTTTACTGATAGCACGCCGCAAAATATCAGCCTGACCTAAAGTAAATCCTGCCATTTGAGAAGCAATCTGCATAATCTGTTCCTGATAAACGATAACGCCATAAGTATTTTCTAATATCGGGGCTAGACTTGGATCTAGGTAATCGATTTTTTCTTGCCCATGTTTTCTTTTAATAAAGGTATCAATATTTTGCATCGGACCCGGCCGATATAATGCGTTCACTGCCGCGACATCTTCGATTGTTTCAGGAATCAAACGTCGTAAAACATTACGAATACCTGCTGACTCAAATTGAAACACACCTGTAGTATCCCCTTTTTGAAATAAGCGTAACGTTTTTTTATCATCTAAAGGAATATCTTTTTGACTAATATTTTGTTTAGTAATTTTTTGAATACTTTGTAAGGTATCAGCAATGATCGATAAATTACGTAAGCCTAAAAAATCAATTTTTAACAGTCCAGTTTCTTCTACATCATTCATAGTAAATTGGGTTAACCAAATCCCTTCAGAACCTTCCTGTAAAGGAACTAAGTCTAATAAGTCTTGATCACTGATCACTACCCCTGCCGCATGAGTTGATACATGACGCGGTAAACCTTCTAGTGTCTTAGCAGCTTGAAATAACTGTTTATTCCGTTCATTCATATTGGCCAATTCACGCAGCGCTTTTGACTGATCATAGGCCTCTTCTAGCGTAATTTTCATTTGCTTAGGAATAGCATTAGACCAACGATTTGCTTCACTTTGAGATAAGCCAAAGACTCTACAAGTATCACGTAAAACCATCTTAGCAGCCATCGTGCCAAAAGTAGCGATTTGCGCAGCATGATTTTGTCCGTATTTTTGCTTGACGTATTGTAAAACTTCTCCTCTTTTATTATCAGGTATATCTAAGTCAATATCTGGCATGGTATTACGTTCAGGATTTAAAAAACGTTCGAACAATAAATCATACTTGATGGGATCAACATCTGTAATAGACAAGACATAAGCAGTTAAAGAGCCAGCTGCTGAGCCGCGTCCTGCGCCGGTTACAATTTTATTTTCATGTAAAAAGTCCATAACGTCCCAAACAATCAGAAAATAATCATCAAAACCCATTTTGTGGATAACTGAAAGTTCATAATCCAAGCGTTCTTGATAACGCGCATCAACTTTTGCAATTCGTTGAGGAAGTTTTGTTTCACACAGCTCTTTTAAATATTGGCTAGCACTTTTATTATCTTTTATAGGATAATGCGGCAACAATTTTTGCTGTAAAGGAATTTGTGCCTGACAGTTTTCTGCAATCATTTCAGTCTTTTGCAAAGCTTGAGGGGCGTTTGTTTCATACCAAGCTGCTTTTTTTTCGGCTGTTTCTAAACTTTTAAAAGAAGTGACTTCTTGCATCTCTTGTTGGAGATTTTCTATTTGCTCGCCTTCTCTAATATGATGCATGACTTTTACTGAGAAAGCCTCCTCTGGATAAAGCGAATCTATTAATTGATAAGCAGCAGCCTGTATTCCTTGCTGTTGCATCCATTCATTCATTTCATCTTCTAAAACTTCTTGATAAGCAACACCATAAAAAAGCTGATCTTTTCCAAATGTTTCTTGCAACTCGGTCGCTCTATTTTCAGCTATTTTTTCGTCTTCAAGACGTAATTTTGTTAATTCATTTTCAACAGGTAAAATAGCAAATAAGTCGGTTAAGGAAAATTCTTCTAATAAAACTTGCGCCCCGCTCATCTTTTGGCTAGATAAGCGCATAAGCTTTTTGTATCCTGGGTCATTTTTAGCAAATAAAAAGATTTCATGCTCTTTTTGAGTTTGTTGGGAGTAATATTCAAGTAACAATCCGATAACCGGATGTATTTCTTCCTTTTGACAAGCCTTTACAAAGGCTAAAGCACCATAAAGATTATTTCTATCTGTAATCCCTAAGTGCTTATAGCCCATTTTTTTCGCTAATTGAACATATTGTGGAATTTTGATCGTACTTTGTAGTAAAGAGTAAGAGGACAATGCTGTTAAATGTGAAGCACTCATTTTCATATCTCCCTTAAAAATTATGTAGTAAAAGCGTAAAGTTGAAATGTTTTAACTTTACAAGTTTTTAAATTATGATAGACTGAAACCGAATATGTAAGTATTGAAAGAAGGTGTAGCAATGCGCTACCTTATCACAATTATTTGGTCTTTAATTTTAGGACAAGTCGTTGGTTTTTTGGGCAGTGCGCTAACCAGCACAAACTATGATTTCACCTTGACGACCATTTGTTCTGTCATCGTCGGTATCATCGTTATCGCTATAGGATCGATCGCTTATCCTAATAAAAAACAAACACATTAATCACTAAAAACCCGTTACTCTTTTTATTGTAACGGGTTTTTTATTCTTTTCAAGCAGTTGTTTCTGATTTTAAATACTTGCATCACTTTATGAGAAATAAAGAATCTTTCAAGAAGACTTCTATCTTCCATTTTTTAAAGTAAAGCTAAAATAACAAAATTTAAGATAAACAATAGATCCTGAATGATTTATAAAAATTTGTGGATAACGCATTCGACTGTTCAACGAGGTGACTTTTATGTTATTTTCCCTTTTTATCGCCGCTTTTGAATAAAGAATAGAAAGGGATGATCGAACGACGCTAAAAAAAGATAAAATTCTTCCTAGAGAATGAAAGCCAAGCCTTTTTTATCAAGAGGAAAAGGGGAAAAGTAAACTAGAGATTCAATCGCTGAATTCGTGTAAGGACTTCCCAAAAAAGCGTGTTGTAAACATTCGTACTTGATAAGTGAATTTGCACTTGACGCGCGTGTTCTGTGACTTTTCCAGCAATATGAAATAGTTGAAAACGGATCGTGTCAAT
>FLSG01000489.1_pt2 | contig 15167 bp, 12 predicted proteins | sample 1550511 | NCBI WGS metagenome assembly FLSG01 (sample SAMEA4031768, study PRJEB14383) | metagenome | biome: human; feature: oral; material: saliva | place: Philippines | collected 2014
TTAGCACAGATAGGTTGCTTCGTTCCTGCTGAACGAGCACGCATCGGAATGGTGGATAAAATCTTCACACGTGTGGGTGCTTCGGATAACATTTCATTAGGAGAATCAACCTTTATGGTTGAAATGACGGAGGCTTCAAACATCCTTAATAACGTCACTCCACGCTCTTTAGTGCTCTTTGATGAGTTAGGACGTGGTACAAGTACCTACGATGGAATTAGCATTGCGTGGGCAATTGTAGAGTATCTACACGAACATTCGCGTGCACAAGCACGTACACTCTTTGCTACACACTACCATGAATTGAACGAGATGGAGAAGAATTTCCCTCGTATCAAGAACTTCAATGTCTCTGTTAAGCAAGTGGATGGAAAGATCATCTTCGTTCGTAAGTTAGAGAAAGGTGGTAGTGAGCATTCCTTCGGTATTCATGTAGCAGAGATAGCGGGTATGCCTCGTTCTATTGTTAAGCGTGCAAACATTATACTTAAGGAGCTTGAAAAGGATAATTCACAAGTAGGTAGTGTCGGTAAGGCTGCCGTTGAGCGTCTTGATCAGAGCCGAGAAGGTGTTCAACTCTCCTTCTTCCAACTCGATGATCCCGTCCTCACACAGATTCGTGACGAAATCCTCGGTCTTGATGTCAATAACCTTACACCTGTTGAAGCCCTTAATAAGTTGAATGATATTAAGAAAATCGTAAAGGGATAGACATTATAAGCACAGACATCGTAGTTTATAGACAGGGTAAGAAAGACAGGGTAACAGGGTAAGTAAGACAAAGTAACAGAGTAAGAAAGACAGAGTAGATGTGTAACTAATCAACGAAAATGAAGAGAAATCGAAGTTGGTGTAAACTAATTGATAATGAGGAAGAAACAGAACGATTTGCATAGAAGTGCTCTTTTCAAAAAGGGCAGGAATATGCAGATTTAGGCAAAAGTTCAGTTACCAAAGCATTACCTGATTTTGAGATAGGTAACGATGGAGTAATGTTCGGTAACTGAATTATTTTCACTCGTGTGGCTTTTGCTATGGTCGGCAGTATTCTGCATAAGTGAGGAACGCTTTAATTCGGGTAACTTTGCCCATAAAAATTAAAGCGTATGAAACAAGAGAAAATGAAGGTGTTGCTCTACCTCAAAAAGAGCGGTCTTGACAAGTCGGGCAAGGCTCCGATTATGGGACGTATCACACTTGGAAGGAATGTTGCCCAGTTCAGTTGTAAACTCTCCTGCAATCCAGAGTTGTGGAATCCCCGTGAGAGTAGAGTGGACGGCAAGAGTCGTGAGGCTGTAGAGATAAACGGCAGGTTGGAGAGTTTGCTGTTGTCTGTTCAGTCGGCTTATCAAGCCTTACTTTCCAAAGGTTGCCCATTTGACGCAACCGATGTAAAGGAACTGTTTCAAGGCAGCGTACAGACACGATGTATGCTTATCGAACGATTGGACATCCTCATCAGGGAGAAGAAAGAACATATTGGAATTAACATTAAGAGAGAAACAATTTCCAATTACTATACTACCCGTAATAATCTTCGGACATTTATCGAAGACAAGTACAAGGTGGAAGATTTGTCTTTCTCGCAACTTACAGAAAATTTCATTTATGATTTCAGGGACTACTACTTGAACAAATTAGGGTTTCAGGAAAGTAGTTTCTATGCAGTTGCATCCCAAATAAAGACCGTATGCAGGTTGGCATACCGTGGAGGATTGGCTGACACCTTATTATTTGCTAATGTAAAGATAGCAAGAGGTGATAAGAAACTCCCAAAGGCACTTGACAGACGTTCACTTGACAAACTAATGAATACCCACTTCGGAGAGTTGGAGGAAGAAATGGAAACAGCAAGGGATTTGTTTGTTTTTGCCTGTCATACAGGTGCAGCCTATTGTGATTTAATGGGATTAAGTAAGACACATCTTGTCCGTGATGATGAGGAAAATCTTTGGATGAAGTTCAATAGGCAGAAGACAGGTGTACTTTGCCGTATTAAGTTGTTGCCCGAAGCGATTAGGATAATAGAGAAGTATCGAAGCGAAGAAAGGGAAACGCTGCTGCCACAGATGAAGTATGCCACCTATCAATCGTATCTTAAAGCATTGCGCCTTAGAGTGGGCATTGCCTTTCCCTTTACCACGCATACGGCAAGGCACACCTTTGCTACGCTCATCACGCTTGAGCAAGGAGTTCCGATTGAAACTGTGAGCAAGATGCTCGGACATAGCAACGTAAGTATGACCGAGCGTTATGCAAAGGTTACGCCCCAAAAACTCTTTGAGGAGTTTGATAGTTTCCTTTCTTTTACCAAAGACATGCAGTTGGCTATCTGACCATTTGCTTTCATTCAACAGCATGTTTAGAAAATTAAAAACGGACAATTCAATCAAGAAAATTATGAGAAGTACATTCAAGACACTATTCTATATTAACAGACAGAAAACAAAGTCAGATGGCACTACCGCCATTCTTTGCCGTATCACCATTGACGGAAAGAGTGCAGCCATTACCACAGGCGAAGAGTGCCAGCCCTCCGAGTGGAGCGCTAAACAAGGACTGACAACCAACAAGAAGATAAACCAAAGAATCTGCGAGTTCAGGAAACTTGTTGAGAGAATTTATGGAGATTTACTGACAAGGGACGGAGTGGTAAGCGTGGAACTTATCAAGAACCACCTGCAGGGCATTGCCACCTATCCGACAACCCTTCTTGCTATGAGCAAGGCTGAACTGCAATCCGTCAAAGAGTCAGTAGGTAAGTCAAAGGCTGTGGGAACTTATCAGAACCTGTATTACTCAGACAAGATGCTCATGGAGTTTGTCAAGGACAGAGGAAACGAGGATATACCCATTACTGCCATCACGGAGGAGATGTTCGAGGAGTTCCGTTTTTTCTTGAAGAAGCGTGAATATGCCGCATCAACTATTAACCGTTACCTTTGTTGGTTGAGCCGACTGATGTTTAGGGCAACGAGTCAAAGAATCATCCGTTGCAATCCCTTTGAGAACGCCAAGTATGAGAAGGAAGAAAAGAAAATACGATTTCTGCAAAAGAGCGAGATAATGAAATTGATGTCAATGAAGATGAACGATAGAGAAACAGAGTTGGCACGGCTGATGTTCATCTTCGCTTGCTTTACCGGCTTGGCAGTTGCCGACATGGAGCATCTACAATATGGACATATCCAAACGGCAGTGGACGGGAGGAGGTATATCCGCAAAGAGCGTCAGAAGACAAAGGTTGAATTTATCGTACCGCTACATCCCGTAGCTGAAGTCATCATCAACTATTGCAGGAACGAGCAGGAACATGACGGAGTGCATCAATCGATGAAAAAGAAAGGTGAGAGCCTTGTCTTCCAACCTCATAGTAGTCGTAGTGTAATGGGCAAAAATCTAAGCATCGTGGGTAAGGCTTGCGGTATCAGGCAGCGGTTGTCCTACCATATTGGGAGGCACACCTTCGGTACGATGAGCCTGAGCGCAGGAATACCCATAGAAAGCATTGCCAAGATGATGGGACACTCATCCATATCCAGCACGCAGATATATGCGCAGATAACGGACAAGAAAATATCTGAGGATATGGACAGGCTCATTGCCAAACAGTCGGCAAAGGAGAAAGACACGGCGGAGAGAGGGGATTGCGGACTTTCGAGTATTACAACTTGTAAAATGGAGGAAACGGCATGAATACGAGCTATAAATCAAAGACGAAGACCAGCACAGGGAATCAGCGCAGTTATTTTGATTGGGGCAACAATATGCTAGTCATTTGCAAAGGTAACGGAAACATTGCCATGACGGAGGGAGAACTCGCAAGGTTCTTCGGTGTAACATGGATGAAACTCAACCACAGACTGCAAACGTTGATGAAATTTTCCAACCTGCATCCCGATGAAAGGAGTGCAGGTGAGGAGGAAGTCATCATCAACGGACAACTAAAAGGTTATGCACCACTTTATCCACTTCCAATAATCATTGCCCTGTCCTTTCTTTTGGACAGCACAGAAGCGCATTTATTCAGAAAGTATGTCTGTGAGAGGTTGCAGAAACCTGCATCCGTGATAACACCAGTATTTCTGCTCGGTAACACGAATAACTAATGATTATTTCTTATCTTTCCTTTTTCTTTCACTGATTATATCTTACTACATAACTACATTAAGGGATAAAGCGGTGAAAGAAAAAGGATTAACGTGTAGTAAAGTACTCGAAATAATGGTACTACGCAGTAACTACATCTGACTTCTTCTTTCACCGCTTCATTATGGTTAAAAAGGAAATTATATGCTATTTGTTATTTGCTTGACAATCCTTTGAAGTACGCTTTCATTGCTAACAAGTATAGTTGCCGTGCCTGTCATTCCGCTGACGAGTTTATACTTGCAAGCCGTTACCTTGACCTGTACCATGAACACACTGCCTGCTGCTGTTTGTCGGGGTGTATGTGATGTGGTTGTTATCTTACCATTGGCTGTTCCGTATGTCTCTGCATCGTAACCCTCAAATTCGATGCTCGCAGTCATTCCTCTTGCCATCGTATTCACATACTTATAAGGAATGGCTATTGTACCTTGATAGGTATTTGTCATCTGCACCTTTGCACTGATGGTTTCGGGATAGGGTATAAAATATGCACCTATCAGCAGTCCCAATATCACAAAGGTGATGACTGTGATACCATAACGGACAATCCTTGACGGTATCTCGCCAATGATATGTCTTACCTTTTCGCTGCGGAGTTCTATCCTGTTGTCTGCCATAATCTTCCTTCCTGCTGTTAGTTGCCTAATTCTAACTGATTCTTTACAAGGTTATAGTATGCACCCCGCTTTGCTGTGAGCGCTTCGTGGTTGCCAAATTCTACCACCTTGCCTTTATCCAATACCACTATCTGGTCAGCATTCTTCACTGTGCTTAGTCGGTGTGCCACGATAACAACCGTCTTGCCTTTGTAGAATTCATCCAGATGCTCTACAATCATGCGCTCATTGTTGGCGTCGAGCGAGTTGGTGGCTTCGTCAAGGAAGATATAGTCAGGGTTCTTATATACGGCTCGTGCTATCAGGATGCGCTGCTTCTGTCCTTGGCTCAAGCCAACACCATCACGTCCTATCTTGGTATTGTATTTTAAAGGTAGCCCCATTACATAGTCATGAATACAAGCAATTTCGGCTGCCCTTTGCAACCGCTCCTTGTCAATCTCGCTATCATCTACGGCAATGTTCCTTGCAATACTTTCGGAGAATATCACACCATCTTGCATCACCACACCACATTGTCTGCGCCACCATTTTTTGTTCAGTGTGTTTACATCTGTTCCACCAATGGTGAGTTGTCCACCCAGCACAGGGTAATAGCCTAACATGAGTTTGATGAGGGTTGTTTTTCCGCTGCCCGAAGCACCTACGATGGCAGTTACCTTACCTTTGGGGATAGTGAGACTTACACCATCGATGATGGTTTTCAGTGCGTGAGGGTCATACTTGAAGTTTATGTTTTCAAGGTCTATGCCTTTGTTTTCTTCTTTCACTGCTGTTTCCAATCCTTGCTTTCCGTTCTCATCGTCCATACGATGGATTTCATTGATACGTTCCAGGCTTATCTTTACATCTTGTACGGAGTAGAAGAAACTCATCAACTGCTCAACAGGTGAGTTGAGTTGTCCGATGATGTACTGCACGGCAAGCATCATACCCAGCGTGAGTTGTCCGTGAATGACGGCTGTTGCTGCTACCACCGTGATGACGATGTTTTTCAGTTCGTTGATGAAGATGCTACCTGCCTCCTGTGTCTGTTGGAGTTTCAGCGATTTCATCTGCACGCCGAAGAGGTCTGCCTGTACATCCTCCCATTCCCAGCGTCTGCGCTGCTCGCAATCTTGTAGCTTTATCTCCTGCATGGAGGTGATAAATTCGTAAGTCTTGTTATTGTTGATGGCCTGCTGCTCGAAGAGCTCATAGTCGAGTACCTTTCTGCGCCTAAGAAATAGTGCAAGCCAACCGCCATAGAGCAGACTGCCGAGCATGAAAATGGCGAAGATAAGCCAATTATAGGATAACAATACAATGCTGAATACAATAAAGGTAAAGAGCGAGAACACGATGCTAAGTGTCTGTTGGGTTAAGAACGTGTTTACGCGGCTGTGGTCGTTCATGCGCTGCATCAGGTCACCCATCAGTTTGGTGTCAAAGAATGACATTGGTAACTTTAAGAGCTTGATGAAAAAGTCGCTTACCAATGAAATATTGATACGTAGCGAGATATGTAGCAACAGCCAACGGCGGATAAAGTCGATGGCTGTACGGCTTATGGTAAGCATCAGCTGTCCCAAGAGTATCAGCCAGATAAAGCCGATATTCTGATTCTTGATGCCTACATCCACGATTGATTGTGTGAGGAAAGGCAGGATAAGTTGTAACAGACTACCCACGAGCAAGCCCAAGACAATCTGCCCAAAGTACTTGCGATATTGCTTGATATAGCCAAATAGGAACTTAAACGAGCGTTCCTCTGTAGGCTGTTCGTCTGTCTGCTTTTCATAAAATGCTGGTGTGGGTTCCAAGAACATCGCAATACCTTTTTCCTCACCGTCCGATTGTGTGCTTACCCAATGCTTCTTAAACTCCTCAAGCGAGTATTTCACAAGTCCTTTCCCTGGGTCAGCAATGTAGAAAGTCTTGTCTTTTTTGACCTTATACAGCACCACAAAATGGTTTTGATTCCAATGGAGGATGCAGGGTAAATGTTTATCCGTGAGTTCTTCTATTTCTGCCAATCCACATTCATTTCTTAATCCTACTTTTGTAGCAGATTTACTGATGGTTGCAAGCGATATTCCTTCTTTGCCTTCACGACATAATGACGATAAGAATACGGCAGAGTAAGTTTTATCAAAGTATTTACATATCATTTGCAAGCAGGATATACCACATTGCATGGCATCATGTTGTTGTATCAAAGGAAAGTTTTTCATAATTAAGTTTAGAAATGGAAAAACACAGATGCCCAAATGTTTCTTGGGCGTAGTTCATATTCCTGACGTATCTGCATCAGATCGGTATAACTAGTGTAGGCATAGGTTTTTTGATTGAATAAGTTACGCACGTTAAGACTCAGTTCCACACCATGTACAAAGGTATAGGAGGTGGAGAAATCGGTAAGCAAGAGTTGTTTATGCATGTTATCGGACAACTGATTGCTGTAATGCTCGCCTGATAGTTTCAGCAGCCAAGCCTTTGTGATGTTTAGATTGCAAGAAAAACGCTGTGAAAGATGGTTGGACGAGGAATGTATATCAATATCTTTAAGCGTCATTGATTCGTTGCTGTATGTTATCTCATAGTTCATGCCAAGCCATTTAAGAGGATGAATATTGACTTTGGTTGTAACACTCCATAAGTTTGATTGATAATGAGAGAGATTGTTGTTCTGGACTAATGAACCATTGAAACTCATATAATCCGTAGAAGCACTTATCATTCCTCGAAGAAGGTTGAGTCCCTTGCTCACTCTTGCACCTGTCATCCAAGTATTTGAGTGGGTTTCCCGAGCAAGATAAGAGTTCAGAATATAGGCATCTACAAATCGACGAGAGGCGGTCAGTGTGCTTTCGTTCCACGAACGAGTGATATAAGCATTGGCAAAAAGCGTATTCAAGGGGCGTTTGTAATCAAAAGACAAAGACAGAGATTTACCGTGCTCGCTGTCATAATTCACAAAACCTGTGTTCAGATTTCGAAAATCACTAAGTATCAGCCCATTGTAAAAGTTCTGTTCTCTAATTTCATTTTGAGATATACTTCCCGAAAGCGACATCTTGAACTTGGAAGAGAATTGGTATTGCAGATAAACACTGGGCGAAACGATTACCTTATGGTAGTTGTTGGAAGCCTGAACAAGTTTGTCTTTAAAGAAATAGGGAGTATAACTTACGGGCAATGCCAATCTAACTTGCCACCCGCCACTTTTAAATTCGGCTTCGGGAGAAACGTAGGCACGAAGGTAGGTCATACCGACATGATTGTGTACCAAACCTAATGAGTCGGGGATGCCATCTGCTATACTTCTCATACTTCTGCTCAGAACAACCAGCCCTAACTTCATTGATACCATAAAGGGTTTCAGATAATAGCCCAACGAGGTGCTACTATTGCTAAAGAAAGCCTGAGATCGCACATTCTGTTGTTGCGTTCCATCAGGTCGCTGCACCAATAATGTGTGTGGATTAGACATATAAGCATTGTAGGAATTGAATGTGAACGCTTGTTTACCTGTACGTCTGAGCAGTTCAAACTTGTCGTGAACCTTATACGATGGCTGTCGAACTGTCTGACGATTGGGATAAGTTCCTGCCATATCTATGTCGGTGTCGTTCCATTGTAAATCGGTTGAAAGGGTGTTGGTAAAATACAATCTGCTCGTATTCGTGTTCAGTGCAATGCTTGCCGAAAGTTTGTTCTGTAGGGTCTTTGCCTTTTGGTTTTCGTTGGTCAAAATTGTGCTGTCATTGAGGAAATAAGAGGTTTGCGAGCATGAAGCCGATACTAATCGGTCGTGCGAGTAAAGTAACTGTGTGGATAGGTCGGTGTTTTTTCCAACGCCCCAAAGATTGTTCATCGAAATGGTGTGGGTCTGGTTCTTGCGTACTCTATTCTCACTGATATCCATCAATCGGTCGGGGATTACATTTATATGGTTCTTCAAAGTATAGTTGCGACTCAGAAAACTACTGCCTATATCATCTATCAACACCATGTTGTCCCTTGTAACATCTGTTCCGATGTTATTGCTCTTCAATGTATTGAGTAGTTGTGTTTTCTTGGCAAAGCGCATCAGTGTTGCCTCGCTCTCCCACACATTAGGACTGATACCGCCACCCGTCTTGATTGTTCCAACAAGCCTGCTCTTTGCTGCCTCTTTCAGTCGGATATTAATGGCTGGACTCTCTGAAAACGACATATCTTCAAGGGCTTTGATGGGCTGATGGTTTTGTAGCACTTCCACTGATGCAACGTCTGCCTGATGAATATTGGTAGTAGCCAAATTGTATCGACCACCCAACATATCGCGTCCCTCAATATAGAATTTATTTAGAGGCTTGCCATTGTGTTTTATCTCTCCACTTTCCGACACCTCTATCCCTGGCATTTTCTTCAAAACGTCTGCCAACGATTTGTCGTTGATGTCGGCAAAACTTGCCACGTTGTAGGCGAGTGTGTCGCCACGCTGGTGAATGCTTGGAGCTTTCACTATGACTTCTCTCAGTTCGGTAGACTTTTCTGTCATCATCATGTCGTATTGTGTCTGCCCTTCCGAAAGTGAGAGTGTTTCTGTGGAGTAGCCCATCAAGGAGAATTGCAGTTCGTTGCCTGCAAGTGGTGTAGTAGTCTGCAACTTGTAACTGCCATCAGCCTGAGTTCGTGTGAACTTCAGGATACGTTTACTGCCTTCTTGTTTCAGATTGACCATCACACCTGACAGAGGCTGTCTCGTCCGTTGTAGGCGTACAACTCCGGTCAGCGTTATTTGTGCATGGAGTTGCAATGCCAATATACACAATAAGGTCAATGTAATGTATCGCTGATGTGTTCTCATAATTCTATGTTGTGTTTTATATTCTTAACGGCTCTATTCTGTTTCCAAGGGCTGAAAACCTAATTGCTTCCGCGAAGAATTTGGATCAATGTCAATTCCTGTTTCCATTTTGATTATTCCGCTCATATTTTCGAGATACTGTCTTTGCATCTTGAGAAAATCTTTCCGTTTTACTTTTTCAAATTTATTGGTACCAACATAAGTCTTACTCATGACAATTGGCATATCAGTAAGCTTTCGAATTCCCACAACCGTGAAATGATGATAAGCATTGGTATCGTATGCCTCCATAATTAGTCCTGGCAAGCCATGTAATTTCCATGGACCATCGCTGACAGGCACGTCAGGAGCAAACCATGCTGTCCAGTGGTGTCCTCTATAATCGCATGTTGCCATCTGAACTGTGTAATTCAAAATTGTTTTTGTGGAGTCTACCATCGTCCAGTTGATATTATTCAGAGAATCAACATAAATATAATCCTGTAGCGATAGTCCATCTGTAACGGTCATTTTGCCTTCGGGATAATTCTTGTAGACGTATGCCTTCATACGTCTATGAGGTGGTCTATATTACTTGCAAATGCTTGATTTAATTGCTTTCTATAGATTTCATACCAATTAGGCTTAGACATTAAACTATCCATCTGAAGGCTATAGAAGCTACAGCACTTTGAAACTTTCGAGCCAATCAACAATACTAATCTGTCGTCTTTTGTAGTTCCTTTTACTGTATCATTCTGATAGATATATTTGTATTGGCATTCGAATTCCGTGCTGTTTTGCAGTTCTTGTGCAAAAGTAGAATTACCAACGTACAATAATAGTATTAATATTAGGATTTTTTTCATCACATAGACTATTTTCAAAATAATAGAGGCTAAACATAATTCTGTGCTGATATTTTGCAGCACATACATACAGATAACAACGTTAATATCACTCTCATAGGCTTGTTTTTATTTACCAATAGTCTCTTTCTATAAAATCATAATTGAGTTGCTTGGAGGTATTGCCACTATCAAAGTCTATTCCTGTCATTGCAGTATTGATACTATTCTCGTTTCTACGAAAGTTCATCAACATTTTATTCATCTTCTTGCGTTCAACCTTTTCGAGGTTTCTAAACAACTGCTTGTCCATTGTGAAAGTTATAGACTCGGTGGTTTTCTGAAGTCCATTGATTGTAAAAACGTATTGTCTTCCGCGGTCGTACACCTCCATTATCAATCCTGGTAGTCCACCAAACTTCCATGGTCCGTTGCTAACAGGAACTTCAGATGCAAACCATGCAGTCCAATGTCTACCTCTGAATTCACATTCTGCTTTTTGGCATTCGTAGCCGAGTATCGTTTTCGTACTATCTTTCATCTCCCATAATTGATTATAGCCTGTTTCTTCATACTGATAAAAGTTATCCACGATTCTATCAATAAGTGTCAAAGTTTCGCTTTGTGGATACCCCTTATAAAGATAATATTTTATAGTGCCATGAATATGAGCCGTAATAAGATTATCATTTCCGGTTGCTTGATAAATTTTGATTGCTTCTGATAGTTCTTCACGAGATTTCCGATTACCATCAGGAGTCATGCGCAAAGAGTCATTTGAATAGGTCTTGGGGCTATAAAATTTAGAAACTCTTTCACCTATCAGTAGTATGGGATAATCGTCTAGTACATTTCGACTCACAGTATCTTGCAACTCTGTATAATGATATGAACATTTTATATACGCTTGATCTATCACTTTCTGCGCATAACTAAAAGTTGCAAAACACAGAAAAATACAAAGTTCTATTTTTTTTATTTTTCTATTCATACTATATTATATTTAATTGGATGCTACAATTTTGTAGCATCCAAAAATAATATTATTAACAATGCGCACTCCATGCATCTACAAATGCTTTCTTTTGGTGTGCATCCCAGTTCTTCCAACTACCTTGAGCCATACGGTCTAGCGTTTCACAATACTCTTCTATAGAAACACCACCAAAGATGTTTTCTAAATCTTTTAATTCTAATTTTTTCATAATTTTCTAAATTAATTTAATAGTAATAAATTTATTTTGCCTTTCAAAAATACTCTTAACTAGTATTTGAGTATCTTGAATTTAAATAAGAGGTTAGGCAGTGCCTCTATATAGACTTCAAATTAAAAGATTAGCTACTTCTTCGCCTTTTAAGTCTATATTTTATTCTTATTCAGTATATCAGAGATATATGGAATATCGGTTATTTTATATCCATTGGGCAATCTATGACTATTTATGAACACAGAAGGATAATGTTGGATATTCATATTTCGTATAGAAGCCAATAAGTCGCGATATGTAATTATTGTTTCATCGAAAATATTAAAATGCTCTTTATAAGACTGTACAAATAAAGTTTTCAGACAGTCTGTCTGGCTATGTCGGTAAAGCGTATAAAGATATAATTGCCTTTTATTATTTTTTATGAATGTTTCCTTATTGTTATCTACTGCTTCGAAGCCATCAATGACAAGTTGCCAACGATATTTTTGTGGGAACTTCTGCATCAATAAATTGACATCTTTTACAACTTTCTTGCAATGTTTGCAATCTAAACTGATAACAGTTGTAATTGTATCAAGAGCATTTATATTGCCAAAGCATAGAGATAGGTTCTGTTGAATATTCAAATTACTTACTTTATCAAAATAGCATGAAAGCACACTTTCGTTTCTCTTGATACTTAACAGTTCAATTTCTCTCTCAAGTAATATTTTTGAATTTATAGTCTTAAAAAATAGAAGATAGCAAATTATATAGATAACTGCAGCAAGTAATAGCGTCTCGGTAAATATTCTAAATGTTATGGGCGGCAATGGAAATATGAAGAATGCCAACTTTAGAATGACAATGAAGGTGGTTCCTAAACAAAACAGGCAATATTTTTTTATTTTAGTAATTTGGTATACAGCGAGTGCTATCATAATGAGGGCAGCAGATAGATTTACGGATAAAGTCAGAAAGTTTTGAGTTTGTATAGCGAATAAATATGCCAAATCAAAAAGAAAGTAATAGATGCCGATAATGGGGAGTCCTGCAGGAATCCATTTAGACACGGGATTCTTTTTAGAAACATAGTTGCAGTCTATATTCTTCCCTATCTTGCAAAATAAAGTGTGTTCATAAATATTTATTTGTTGATGAAATAATATAAAAGAACAAGTAAGTCCTAAAATATTTGCAATAAAATTATACAGCAACTCATCGGAGATTACCATTATTGAAAGAATAAATATGATAGAAAGAACTATAGGTAAAGCATATTTGTTATTGTTATTCTTTTCTATATATCCAAAATTATGCTTATCTTCTACCATGAGGACTATACCATCCCATAATGATATAAATTGTGAGATAGAGAGAGATTTTCGTTTTCCATCATATAAATCTATGACATCGTCATTGATGCTATTCATGATATAAAAGTGTCCTTCTTTTTCGTTTGTATGAAGAAGTGCATTACTCATCCCTTTTAAATCATCTATATGTGCAAAGTAGGCATTTGAATTTATACCAAAATAAGATAATGTGGTGGTAATAGAAACCAAACTCGGAAAATGAGAATCAGAGAAAAGAACTCTATAAACTTCTTTCCTACTTACAAAAACAGATTGCTGCTTTAAGATATTAATTATGATGTCAATCAAATAAACGTTTACTACCATAATATCTTTAAATTAAATATCCATTCTTTTCTGTTGATTCCACGCTTTTCGCAGAAAACTTCATAAACGGCGAAAAATACTAACCGTTTTTCATGATGAAGTCTTATTTTGTGAATTATATAAGTAGGAATAAAAAGCATATTCCTACTCAAAATCAAACGCCACGAATCAGAAGAACCTTGGCTATAACCAGAAAGGTGAATGTATATGTATGTAAGTATATCATAATCACCTGCTTTATACGTTCTGTGACAAATATATGCAATATAAATTAAATATGCAAGAAAATGAGAGAAAAAAAGACTAAACCAATGTATTTTAATATTTAAGTGCTTAGTAGAAGAATGATTTTACCTGCAGAACAAAACGCTAAACAGACACTAATGATTGAAAATCATTCTACCTTTAAACGACACACAAGCCAACTCATTATAATATAGAATGAGATTGGCTTGTATAAAATAGAATTAATTAATGGGAGAAACCTTTGAGCCGGCATAGATTTACAAATCCAACTATTTATTATAGTTATCCTCCAACAACCTTTCCAAATCCAACTCCTTATATAGTATCTTCCCTGCGAACTGCGTATAGGGGGATAATCCTCCTGTCCCGATAGTCCTGCAAGGTGCGAGGGCTGATATACAGCCGCTCGCATACTTCCTTGCCCGTAAGAAAATGCTCACCGCCAAACAACGGTTTGTGTGTCTGTGCCACTTCCTTTATACGTCTATTCACTTTGTCAAGCGCCGAGAGCACGACCAGCATCTCGTCCGCATCCATGTTCAAGTCTCTAACCTGTTCCATAATCTTCCTATTTATTTGTTGATTTTAGTTTTATCCGTTTTTTGATTTCTCTGATTTGGTTTGGAGCAACCTCTCTATGTCCTCACGCTTGTAATAGCACTTATGCCCAATTTGAGCAAAGGGCAAAACGCCCGTATCACGATAGTGCTGCAAGGTGCGCTTGCTGATGTTGAGCAGCCTGCACACATCACCGTTGTGCAGCCAGTCCGTGTGCCTGCTCTGTTCTCCGAATGCCTTGTGGCAGGTCTCGGCAAGGTTGAGTATCTCGTTCCTCAGCTTTGCCCAATTAGAGTCTGTAATGATAAAATATCCCATAGTCTTATTGTTTTTTTGTTTGTAATTCCTTATTGTTTTGCGTCTTACCGCACGTTTCTGCCTGCAAAAGTAGGATGTGTTTTCTATACCTCAAAGCAGCAGGGAACAGCAGGGAAATATAGGGAACTTGAGGGAAAGACAACATATCTTATCGGTTGCCTTTTTCGCATTATTCTTTGATTTCTTCTTTCACCGTTTATCCTATATGAAGGATAATCCCAATCGGCGCAAAATACAGCAAACATAGGCAATACACACATTTCTGTCTTTGGCTGTAGCTATCATTCCCAACTCTGTTTTCCACAAAAATCCCATTTTCTTGCCCTGCCACGACAAAATATACATGTGAACTTTATAGTAGACAGACGCAACATTATGCAAGCACTCTCCGAATGCTTGGAACTTATCCGTTCTCTTAATAACTTCACTCTTGGAAACCAAACCAAGCATATAATGAAACCAAGCGCAGATAAAAGCAAATCGGAAGGCAGTAACAATATGCCCAGACCGAGAAGAAATTCCTCCAAGAACTCGGAGATAGAAGCCTATCTCTCCACTCACTACGAGTTCAGATACAATACGGTATTGGGTAGAACTGAATATCGTAGCAAGAATGATGCTCACTTCTCAAAGGTGGGCCGCTATGAAATCAACACGCTCCGCAGGGAGATAGACAACGACATCGGAATAATAACCTCATCGGAAAATCTATACTCTATCATCGAGAGCAGCTTCTCTCCACG